>Ga0265331_10000016_pt1 | contig 273855 bp, 315 predicted proteins | sample 41923metaG_FD_202088 | JGI IMG/M metagenome (GOLD analysis project Ga0265331, IMG submission 202088) | Rhizosphere microbial communities from Carex aquatilis grown in University of Washington, Seatle, WA, United States - 4-19-23 metaG | ecosystem: Host-associated > Plants > Roots >... | reverse complement strand
AGTGGTAATTTGATCAAAATAGGCGGTACATACCAATTTACTTTTGCAAATGCAGGCACATTCAATTACTTTTGCACTGTCCATCCTTGGATGACAGGTCAAGTGATTGTAGGAGCAGCTAGCACCACAAGTACTCCCGTTACAAACACTACAGCATCAGGTAATGCAGCTGTACCAGAATTTGGTCCAGTAGCATCAATAGTTCTTGCAATTGCTGTAATGAGCATGGTAGTATTTGCTGCAAAGACTAGAGGAATTCCAAAACTCTAAACTTAACTCTAACTTTCTTTTTTATTATTTTTCTTAAGAACCTAGTTCTGGCTGAACTGTAGATAATGATATGGCATGATCGTCTATCAAAACACCAACTCCAATTGAGACATCCTTTATCTCGATCACAATTTTTGCCAAATCATCGTCAGAAAGAGTGTATTGTTTAGCAAGAGCATCCTTTACTTTCTTTTCAGTATCTGATATTTGATTTAGGCCAGATGGGATGGATATATCAAGGGTTTTTTGCATCATGTTGGCTGGAATCTTTCCACTGCCATCTTGTGTTATGTAAAACGAAATTTTATCCACAATTACCTCATGAGGAAGAATATCCAAAGCATTTGCAGTATAAAATGCCTGAACATCTAATACGTTGATATCATTTGAAGAAGGATTTGTCATTGTTATTCCACCACCTAGCGTTGAGTCTAATGGAACATTGATAATAGTAAATCCTTCAATGAAATTTTCATTATTGTTTCCAAGTGTAGTTCTAATGTCCTGGCAAGTTATGCTCTTTGATGTTTCCGAATCCATCTTCAACAAAATAGCATTTGAACTCGGACTATTGTTAGGTACAGAATTCCAAAGAACTTGAATCTGGAATCTTTGCTTGTTAAATAAACTAATGTCTGTATCATAATGTCCAGGTCTTAATGGTCCCTCTCCTGCAAATATTGATCCACACTCAAACTTGGTTGTATAGGTAACGCTTCTTGTAGAAGTTGAAGATGTAACAGCAGCATTATTGGTAGGAAGATCAGTAAATGTAACTACACCTGATGAATTGTTCACTTGAATTGTCTTTTGAATTTGATCCACACCATATCCTGGTGCAGTATTTATCTGAATTATGTTGTAGTTTCCATTTTCTATTCCTGACAAAATAATTACACCGTCTTTATCCTTTTCAGTGTCATCTGGAGAATTATCTTTGATTGTATAATTTCCTGTTCCAGTAAACGGATTTGGTGATATTACAAATTGACCTTCATCAATTAGCTTGTTATCACTTGAAAGTGAAATTATTGTAAGTGACGAACTTTGTGCAAATGCTGTATTTCCTGAATGGTAAATCCCTGAACTTGATATAAAATATAAAACTGATATTGCGGCCAATATCGCAAAAACAGATGATATCTTTGACCGTCTTTTCATTTTATAATTTTATTTTATCTCGTTAATAATTTTATGTTAAACACATTGATGCCCAAGAATTAAATAGGTTGCAGGTCTTTTTTTAATTAATGCGACTTTATGTCAAGAGCATACTATCACTTGTTCTTGGCTTGATAGTTTTATCATCTTCAGTTCCATTCATTCCTCAAAAAGCATATGGAGATGGTTTTACTCAAGAAAATGTCCAGGCAAACATTGGAAACAGAGTCATTACACTTTTCATCAAAGTCAATCCTCCCATTATAACCTCTGATAATTCAGGTGACAAGTATATTCAGTTTAGATTTTTTGATGCAAATACCAATACCACAATAAACAATGTTTCATTTTTTATCAATGCGACAAAAGGAGATCAATTTTTGATGAATGACTTGTTTTACACTCACTCTGGATATCTCACAATAAAATTAGAACCTGGTGGTGCGCCGGGTCACTGGACAGTACAAGGTGACCGTGATCCAGTATTGGGTGGATGGATGTCACAGGATGATCAAGTAAATGTTATAGGACCAATATTGACAGAAGGTGGACTTTATCATTTTCATATGGAAATTCTAGCCCTTGATTATGCTAACACGCTTGTTGACCCATCAAATCCTCCAAAGTTTGACTCCTATCTCAGTGTTGGAGATGTATCTACACAAAATGTCACATATCAAAATAATTTGTATAATACTACATTGATTTCATACTATGACAAGACATCGAATTTTAATTTTGATCAATCAACAAAACAATTTTCTTGGACCATGCCGTTTGACTGGGATGTAAGTAGATTCCAAGATAGACCTATCTTCATACATGAAGAACTAAGAGTTCCAAAGTCGCTTACTGTCTTCTCTAATACTCCGACATATGCTGCAAGTGCTGAAGGATTCGGTCTTACTGGAAGCAGAATAATTGTTGATCCGTATACACTTAGTGATTACATGATAGTCCATCTATTCCTTAACAAATTTGATCTGATAAACATGTCACAAACTATTCCAAGCGGAGCTAACGACATTGAGTTTAAGGTGGCACCAGAAACTCCAAACGTACAATCATCTGCTTCGTTGTTGACAGACTTTGGAGGTTGGCACATAAAGCTTGGTTGGAATCCAACGAGCTTATCAGCAGACTCACAAAATAAACTGAATATTGTATTCTCTGATTCATTTACACAACAACAAGTAGCAGGTGATGTAAATTATGACATCCAATTACTTGACAAAGATCAAAATGTACTGTGGTCAAATAATAATGCCGATGCGCAGAATGGATCTGATACTCAAACAGTAAACTTGCCTGGTAACGGCATATATGGTATAGTCATACATGTAAAATCAATAGTTACCAATGGTGTTCCTGATACGACAAGAATTGGCATGGCCAGAGGAAATGTTGTGATACCTTCTACCGTAACAGATGATGAGTCTTTGACTCAGTCAGGTAATCAATCTAACACTCAAACATCTACCAATCAATCAGATACTCAAACCGGACAAGCAATTGTAATTCCTCCATGGATAAAAAATAATGCAAAACTATGGGCAGGTGGTCAAATTGATGATCCAACTTTTGTATCAGGAATTCAATATCTCATAAAGCAAGGAATAATTCAGCTTCCACCAACCACTGCAGGTCAACCAACTTCTAGTGTTACTGTACCCCCGTGGGTCAAAAATAATGCTGGATTATGGGCAGGTGGTCAAATTGATGACCAAACTTTTGTATCAGGAATTCAATACCTGATCCAAATTGGAATAATTGTGGTATAATTCCAAAAATACTATTATAGAAATTGAAGTGAATTTATCATCACATGTTACCTATCAGAGATGAAAATCCAAAACCTATAGGATATAGGCCTTACGTAACTTATTCTTTAATTGCAATCAACATCGTAGTCTTTTTTTGGGAAATAGTTGTAACTCATCAGATTTGGGAGTTTACAAATCAACGAGCAGAAAATATGTTGTTGAGTTATGGTACAATTCCTAATAATGTTGTAAACGGGCTAGCAGATCACAATTACAGTGTATTTGCTTCTGTTTTTAGCTCCATGTTTCTGCATGCAGGTATAGTACACATTGGAGGTAACATGCTATTTCTCTGGATATTTGGAGACAACATTGAATACAAATTTGGAAGGGGGAAATTTTTATCACTTTATCTTTTTTGGGGTGTTGCAGCTGACCTTCTCTATATCTTGTCAAGTCCTTCCAGTCCAGTACCTGCATTAGGTGCGTCTGGTGCAATTTCTGGAGTGCTTGGTGCATATCTTATTTTATTTCCAAATGCAAAGGTAGTCACACTGATGTTTCTTGGATTCTTCACCAGATTCATTAGAGTTTCCGCTAAATGGTGGTTACTATTTTGGTTTCTTATCCAAAATGTCTTACCTGCATTTATTGGATCAAGTGGTTCTGGTGTAGCCTTTTTTGCCCATATTGGTGGATTTCTAGTAGGATTGTTTGTTGGATATGTTTACAAAAAGACTCATAGCTCGGAATTTACTTATGGTACAAGATATGGATGGAAAGGTGGCAATACCAAGTGGGGAACTTAGATCGCTAAAATAATTATGTAGATGTAATTCATCATAAAATATTCAAGATAATTATAATGATTACCAAAGAATAAATTCCATATATTTCTCTGGGAAATATGCCTCTCATAACAATTTCAATGTATCCGGGCAGAAATGAAAAACAAAAAGAGGAATTTGCTAAAGCCATTACAAAATCGGCAGTTGAAATTCTCAAGACAAAAGAAAGTCATGTAATTGTGGTTTTCGAAGAGAACCCAAAAGAGAATTGGTATATGGCAGGAAATCCTCTCTAAACACATTTTTATTTTATAATAATTCACAAAACTTGTGACAAAAATTGCCGTAGTTCAAATGCGTGCCGAAATAGACAAACAAACTAATCTAAAACAAATTCTAAAATACATTTCACAAGCAGCACGTAAAGGTTCTACACTTTGTACTTTTCCAGAATTCATGATGTGCTATACGCCATCATCTCAATCTTCTATTGATCTTGCACAAATTGCTGAAAAAATAAATGGTGAATTTGTTTCATCAATATCTGAAGAAGCAAAAAAAAATTCAATACAAATCATCGGTACTTTGTATGAAAAAAGTCCAAAACCAAACAGAGTATATGATACATCTTTTTTCATAGGAAAAACTGGTAAAGTTGTATCAACATACAGAAAAATTCATCTTTATGATGCACTTGGATTCAAAGAATCTGCAAAACTTTATCCTGGCTCATCAATCACAAAACCTGTAAAAACTAGTGCAGGAAAAATGGGAATGATGATTTGCTATGATCTTAGATTTCCTGAAATGTCTAGAATGTTAGCCTCATCAGGTTCTGAAATTCTTGTAGTTCCATCTGCATGGGTACAAGGAAAAATGAAAGAAGAACATTGGATTACAATAAACAAGACAAGAGCTATTGAGAATGGCTGTTACGTAATTTCTCCAGATCAAGTTGGCAATATCTACTGTGGAAGGAGTATAGTAGTTGATCCTTATGGAAAGATACTTCTTGATATGAAGAAAAAAGAAGGAATTGGAATTGTTGACATTTCACTTGATGAAGTAAGACAAGTAAGAAAAAAACTTCCGCTTTTACAAAATAGACGTACTGACATTTACGCCAATCTCAAGATTTAGTTCTACTTGCACATCGTATGTTGGAACACTGTCGTGCCCACTTTTGTTTTCTAGAATATCTTTGGAAAATAATTGGCCATAAACAAATCTTGCACGAAATTTTTGTTGCACAAATCATGCCTCTTTGCACTAGTGGAGATGATGCCTTACAACCATTATAATAATTTGAACATCCAATGAATCGTTTCTTTGTCTGACGAGATCTTATTACGAGAAGTTTTCCTATGTGACAATCCGGACATTCTACGAGACCATTAACAGGTGCATTTGTACCTAATATGACATATTTTTTCTTTTTCTCTGACCATGAAAGATATCCATTTTTGTCATAGTATTGTCTTATCTCACTTTGTATCTTGTCAATTTTTCTCTCTGTTATCTTGACAGAATTTCTAGGATCTACTCGTTTTTTAACTATTGATATCTGAGTAATTTGGTCTTTCAATGATGATGTCATATTGTTTATTGGATTAAAGAAACTACTGAAGAATTTTTATATGGAATCTAGTCAGCGAGATTTGTGGAAAAAGTCTGTCTTATTGGTGCTGGCAGTACAAAATATGGTAAATTAGAAGACAGTATTACTGATATCGCTCTTCAGGCATCAGTTGATGCCATAGAAAGTGCTGGAATAAGTTCAAAAGAAATTCAGGCAGGGTATATTTCTAACGTGTTTGGTATTGCAGATAAGCAAGTTCACCTAGGCCCGGTCATAATGAGTAATCTTGGCATTCCGGAAGTTCCTTCACTTTCAATCGAATCTGCATGTGGAAGTGGTTCTGTTTCATTTAGAGAAGCATATGCAAATGTTGCTGCAGGATTTTATGATGTAGTATTAGCAACAGGAGTAGAAAAAGTAACTCATACAGGTACTGAATGGACTACGACTTACTTTTCATATTGCTCCGATTTCTTTTATGAAGGAGGAGCTGGTGCTTCATTTCCAGGATTATTTGCATCCATGGCAAGAGCATATCTTGCAGAATACAAAGCTACAGAAGAAGATCTTGCAATGGTTGCAGTAAAAAATCATGATAATGGTATTCTTAATCCAAAAGCACATCTCAGAAAAAAAATAACAATAGATGATGTAATGAAGTCAGCAGTAGTTGCAAGTCCATTAAAATTGTATGATTGCTGTCCATTTTCAGATGGTGCAAGTGCTGTTATAATATGCAGTGAAAAATTTGCAAAGGCACACACTAAAAATTATGTTGAAGTTATTGGATCAGGTAGGGGTGGATCACCTGCTGCACTACAAGGAAGAGATCATATCACTACAATACCAAGTACCAGAATTGCAGCACAAGCTGCATACAAGATGGCAGGTATAACAGCAAAAGATGTTGATTTTGCAGAAGTTCATGATTGTTTTACAATTGCAGAACTAGTTGACACTGAAGATCTGGGATTCTTTGAACAAGGAAAAGCTGTACAAGCAGTTAGAGAAGGCAGAACTAAACTTAACGGAGATATATCCATCAATCCATCTGGTGGTCTAAAATCAAAGGGCCATCCAATAGGTGCAACTGGAATAGGTCAGGTAGCAGAAGTTTTTGATCAATTAACTGGAAAAGCAGGAGAAAGAACAGTAAAAGACGCTAAAATCGGATTAACACATAACTTTGGTGCAACAGGTGCAAGTTGTGCCGTACATATATTCAAAAGTGTGTAAATTGCTCACAAAAGAAGAATTCGCTAACAATGCCAAATTAGGTAAGGTTCTGACTAGAAAATGTACAAAATGTGGACATCATCATCTTGTCACTACATATTTCTGTCAAAATTGTGGCAATAAAGGATTTGAGAATACAATAATTGATGGCAAAGGTACTATTGTTACTTATACCATAATCACTGTACCGCCAGATGGGTATGAAGAATATGTTCCATATGCGTGGGTAGTTATGAAGTTAGACGATTCTGAGTTAAGAATATCTGGTTTTATGGCAAACATCAAATCTCCAGCAGACCTTCCTCTTGGAACAGGTGCAAGAATCACAGGTTATGATCAACGTGGAATCATAATTGAAAAGCAGTAAATCAAATTTATTGAACAGATTAAAAAAATTCAAAAAATCTCTTTTATAATATTCTTGTTGATATTAATTTGAAATGTCTGTTGATGTTGTTTGTGGAAAATGTGGAGCTAAAATTGCAAATATGCGTATGTTGAAATCAATAAAAGATGTTATGCGACCATATAACAGCAAATGCCCGTCTTGTGGACAAACACTATCTCCATCCGAATTTAGTGTGGATGTGCAGAAGAACTGATCTAAAAAGCTTTACTTGAGATCAATTTAGTCAAAAATCTTAATTACCGATGCACTCTAGACAATCTCATGGAACTAAGCGAGGACTTTGGCGATCCTAAACGTGGCGGAATATTACAATCAGCATCAAAACGTGTAAGAATGATCTTCTCTGTTATGGCAAGTCCAAACAGAATTGATATTTTACGTATACTAAACTCAAAGGGACCACTTACTTATTCTGAATTAAAATCTCTTGCCGGCTTTAAATCCAAAAAGGAAAGTGGCAAGTTTGCATATCATTTGAGAAAATTATTACGACAGTCTCTTGTAGCCTTAAACAAGTCTGAAAGACGATATACTATTACTAACTTGGGAAAACTAGTTCTAAGTCTTGCAAGACAGATCGAAGAACGATCTATCATTGAAAGTGGAAAGATGTATGTTAGAACCTCGCATGAATCGATCGAAGAATTCAATTCTCATAAAATTATCCAATCACTAGTTAGAGAAGGTAGCCTTCCACTTGAGCTTGCTCAAAAAATAACTGAGGAAGTAGAAAATAGAATATACAAATTCCAAACATCTTATCTTACATCTTCGCTCATACGTGAAATGGTCAACTCTGTACTCTTAGAACAAGGCCATGAGGATTATAGGCACAAACTAGCAAGATTTGGTTTGCCTGGTTATGATATTCATGAGATGCTAACTAACGTGGATGGTATTCATAACGGGGTTGAAGGTTTGTTATTTAAAACAGGACAAAATGTATTTGGTGAATATCTTGTTTTAAATACTCTGCCTAAGGATGTAGCTGATTCTCATCTCTCAGGAGATCTTCATATTACAAATGCTGGATTGTGGTCACTTCTTCCAGATACGATATTTGTGAATATCAAGGAACTTATTGAAGAGGGAGTTGACTTGAGAGGAAAATTCTTGGGCGTAACACGAACTTCATCACCAAGTTCACTGGATGATCTTTTCACTTCTTTATCTCTACTTACATGTCTTCTCATAAAAGAAGCATCACAAGAAGTAGTAATGGATGGTTTGGTTGCTGTATTACAAAAATATTCTAAGAATTTGCCTGAAGTTGAAGAAAAACTTGCAAGCTGCTTTGCAAAAATATCTACGGGACCTAAATATGGAAAGAATGGAACACTTGCTTCATTTAGAATTTCTATTGGAACTGAACCAAAGGTAATTGGAACCATTCTTCAAGCCTATAAAAAATATGTAAAGTCAACACCACTTCCTTCTATAGGATTAGTTATTGATTATGAAAAAGCCAAGATAAGTGATTATTCAGAAACTTTAGCAGATGTAATTACATTAGGAGGACATGTTATATTTGCTAAGGGATTGGTATCTAACAAAGGATTAGCACGAGAAGATACAAAGAATGTTGGAACAACTTCTATCAATTTGGAATCTTTATCAATTAATATGCCAAGACTTGCCTTTGAATCTAATAAAGATGAAACCTATTTCCGAGCACGACTTGCATTGTTGATGAAACCAGCACTAGCAGCCATGTCTCTGAGAAAGAAGGAGATATCTGATCTAACAAGACGTGGTCTCAATCCAATCCTTGCAAACAATACGCAATATATGCAAAAGGGATCAGTGACCTTGGTTGTGAATTTGATCGGACTCAAGGAAGCAGTCTATGGTATTCTTGGATATGAAAATAATAAGGCTGGACACGAAATATTGGCTAAAGTAATCAACACTGCTATGGAAGTAGCCACAAAGAAAGGAAAAGAAATGGGTGATAATGTTATTGTGACCATGACTGAAAGTGACGCAGCAAGTCGCTTCTCATCACTTGATGGTGAAAAATATGGTAAAATGTCAATTAATCACCATGTTATGGGAGAATCGTACTCCGAAGGAGTTATTCTTGATGCTTCTGAAATAGCCGAGATGAATCCAAAGAATGAAAAGATTGTGGAATCAAATTACTTTTCTAAAATACTTAACGGTGGTCTCTTAGTCCAATTAAAGATCCCAGATACAATGGATTCTTCAGGAATAAAGAAAGCAATAGAAAAGGCAGGCGATCTATTGGGATCTTTCAGACCTATCAAAAAAGTGCCTATATGTAGTAATTGTGGACTCAAAGAGGAAAAGATCGCTGAAAAGTGTTCAGTGTGCAAGTCTCCTTACATACTAGCATAATTTTCACTATAGAGAATATCATAACAGTCTAATGAATGAAAATTTCAATTAATCTAAGGATTTAATGTTAAAATTTATTTTGCCTTGAGATGATCTGATACTATGGAGATAGTAACGGTGTCAACAAAATTGATCCAAATTTTAGCTTTGGAAAATTATTTTTTGCCGCAGTGTTTAATTAACTCCCATTTGATAGGGTTGAGGGGAGTAATTTGACAGATTTTTCACAAATAGAAAATTCGATCATTCAAGTAAAGAAGCGCGATGGTAGAGTATCTGATTTCCAAAGAGATAAAATTTCAAACGCAATATACAAAGCACTTGTTGCTTGCGGAAGATCAGATCATGGACTAGCAGATAAGCTAGCAAATCATGTTCTTGCAAAACTTGTGACTAGAGGATTCTCTGGTTCAGAGGCACCAAGTGTAGAGGATGTTCAAGATATGGTGGAATCTACTCTGATTGAAGAGGGACTTGGAGAGATCGCAAAGGCATACATCCTATACAGACACGAACGACGAAGAGTTAGAGAAGAAAAAATGAAAGTTCTTGAATCTAAATCTCTTGATGGAGTTGCAAAGAGATTTGATCTTAATTGTTTACGAGTTTTGGCATCTAGATACTTGCTCAGAAATAACAAAGGTCAGATAACTGAAAGTCCAGGTGAAATGTTTGAAAGAGTTGCTATTTTGGTAGGTATTGCTGATATTATTAGAGATCCATCGGTATTCCAAATTGAAGGCGGAAATACTCAAAACACTGAGGAAGCAGCAAGATATTTGGATAAACTTGATGACTTTAACTACAAATTCAAGATAGGAAAATACTATCTTAACAAATATCATTTTAGATCTCTGATAAATCACTATATCGACTTGGCAAAACATGGTCAAATGAAAGTCAGCTTTAGAGAATTATTGACCATGTTGGCTGCAAACAAGTTTGAACAATACACTGAACGAATTAAAGAATCTGCAGATCTGATGATTGCACAAGACTTTCTGCCTAATTCACCAACTATGATGAACGCTGGCGCACGATTGGGTCAACTTTCTGCATGTTTTGTTCTTGCAATGGAAGACGACATGGAAAAGATAATGAAATCATCATCTGATGCCGCATTGATATTCAAATCTGGAGGTGGAGTTGGTATCAACTATTCAGATTTGAGACAAGAAGGAGATATGGTAGCATCAACATCTGGAGTAGCCTCAGGTCCTGTCTCATTCATGAATATCATTAACACTGTTACTGAAGTAGTCAAACAAGGTGGTAAACGAAGAGGTGCAAACATGGGAATCATAGAAGCATGGCATCCAGATATTGAAAAGTTTATCACTGCAAAAACAAAACCGGGTGTTCTTGAAAACTTCAATGTAAGTGTAGGAGTTTGGGAAGACTTTTGGGAAGCACTTGTTAATTCATCCGATGGAAAATTCACTCTTAGAAGTCCACGTGAGAGAGATCCTGTAAGAGAAATAAACGCACATCATTTGATTGACTTGATTGCACTTTCTGCATGGAAGAGTGGAGAACCAGGACTGATCTTTTTTGATATCATAAACAAATACAATGTTTTTGCAAAAGCAAGAGGTCAACCAATACGAGCAACAAACCCATGTGGAGAACAAAGTCTCTATCCATACGAATCATGCAATTTAGGTTCAATCAATCTCTCTAACTATGTCAAGAGAAAAGCTGACGGTCAATACGAATTTGACTGGCAGAGATATGAAGAAACCATAAGAAAAACAACAAGATTCCTTGATAATGTTATAGATGTTAATACATATCCAATTCCTGAAATTGACAAGGCATCAAAAGATTCCAGAAGAATTGGACTTGGAGTAATGGGAGTTGCAGATCTCTTATTCAAATTACGAATTCCATACAACTCACAAGAAGGATATGAATTCCAAGAAAAACTTGCTGAAGCATTAACATACTATTCTATGGAAGAAAGTATTGCACTAGCAAAGACACGAGGACCATTCCCACTATGCTCAAAAACTGAATACCCAGAAGGTAAAATTCCTGTTGCCGGATATTATGAAAAACCAAAGAGTGCTCGTACCTATGATTGGGATGCTTTGATTGCCAAGATTCAGAAACATGGAATTAGAAATGTTCTAACAACAACTGTTGCTCCTACTGGTACACTATCAATGATATCTGACTGTTCAAATGGAATGGAACCAATGTTTGCACTAGTCTTTGAAAAGAGAGTAACAGTTGGTAGATTCTTCTATACAAACAAGATCTTTGAAGCAGTACTAAAAGAACATGGACTATACAATGATCAAATTCTAGAAAAAATTGCAAATAATTATGGTTCTGTAAAGGGAATAGCTGAAATTCCTGAATGGATGCAGAAGATATTTGTCACCGCAATGGATATTCACTGGGCAGATCATCTCATGGCCCAAGGAGTATGGCAACGTTGGATAGGTAACGCTATTGCAAAGACAATCAATATGCCAAATGACGTATCATCCGATGATGTAAAAGCTGCATATCTGCTAGCACATGATCTTGGTCTGAAAGGAATTACAGTATTCCGAGATGGTTCAAGACATGAACAAGTATTACACATGACAGGAAATAATGTTCAAAAGAATTTCCTAGTAACTCCAAGTACTTATGTTACAGACTATATCTCAAAGAATGTTACAAATGCATATCTAAAAACTGAGATAGAAAGAGCACTTCAAATAAAAATTCCGGAAAATGTACAATCTACTCCTGCACCAGCACTTACTCAAGAACAAATGGAAGAAAGACTGTGTCCTACATGTAAAAACAACTTGGTATTTGCAGAAGGATGTAGTGTATGTATAGAATGTGGATATAGCGGTTGTACATCTGGTTAGATTTTTCCAAATCAAAACTCTTTTAGTGTCTTCAATTCTTGAAAGTATTATTGAATAAGAAAATCATTGGCGTTGCTATTGGAGCAGTAGCTGCAATAGTCATTGCAGTGACTTTCTTTGTATTGCTACCTCAATCACAAACTGGAACTACATCTACAATTCAACCCGCAAGTTCTGTGCATAACCCAAAACTTGGTCTTGTTATCATGCCTCCCACTCAAAAACCAACTCTTGAAGAAATCAGAAGTGCATATGCTCAAGCAGCATCAACAGGAATAGGAAGAAGCAATGTCTATCTTTCTTGGCCTATAATGGAACCAAGCCAGGGAACCTACAATTGGGGCTATTCAGATATTCTGATGGGATTAAATCGTGAACAAGGTCTTAATGTCACACTTTACTTTTCAGTAATTAATAACCAGCTTTTAGGGCCATTTCCAAGTTGGATGGGAAAACCACAACTTGATCAAAAACTTCAAGATCAAACAGTAACAACTCTAGATGCTATACTTTCAAGATATTACATAGTGGATTACGTGATAATTGGAGGAAATGTAGACAGCTACTTTAGAGATCATCCAAGCGAAATTCCACAATATGTTGATTTCTTCAATGGTGTGTATGAAAAATTAAAACTAAAGCACCCAACTGTCAAATTCGGAAATTGGTTTTCGCTAAATGACATAACAAATCATGCTCAAGGTGATATTGTCGGAAAATTAAACCAAGGTGATTTTGTGGCATATTCATACGCTCCAGTAGACTTGTTGTATGATCAAAGTAATAGTACGGACAATGAAGGTGCTAATTTGCAAAAAATGATTGACTTTGCACAAGGTAAGAAAATAGCGTTAATGGAGGTAGGGTGGAGTACTGACAAATCAATCAATGGAACAGAAGAAGATCAACAAAAATTTGTAAAAATTGTGTATGACTTTTACAAGAAAAATCAATCTGATTTTGCATTTCTCACTTGGTATAGACAATATGATAGACCTGTTGATACTTGTTACAATTCATTAAATCAAGCTGATAATTCCATATTTGCTAATAATGAAGTCTTGAATAATACTGCTGCATATTTGTGCGGCAGCGGTCTGTTTGATGTAAATAAAAATCCAAAACCTGCCTGGGATGAACTCAAACAAGAAATTCAATCTATTCCCAACTCTTAATTACAGAATTACGATTTTCTTTCTTATTGAAGTATGTCAGAGTTTTTAGTATATTATTAATTGTAAATATTATTCCTGCATATGCATCATATGAATCTCCTACGAACGAAGAGAAGATCAACTTTGATCAATTACTTGCTCAATTTCAGACAGTTGATGCACCAAAAAAAGATGTATCTGATGTAATTGGAACATTTCAAAAACCTATGATTAATACTTTTTCTTGTAATTTACATGATACCAATAATCAAATTATAACAATCATTAACACTAAATTAGCAAAATTTGATGAGAACACAACTAATCAAGATCTGGTTACAGGTGGTTCGTATACATGGCATTGTTCTGAAACTATGCAAAATGGAAAAATTTCTTTAGACTGTAATAATGAACTCCGAATTAATCCTGAGATAATATCTAATGACACCCAAGTAGATCCGCAGTTACACAATATTGAAAATTTAGTTATTTTGTATCATGAATTACTGCATGGTCAACTTATGATTGATGCAATAAAGAGTTCATCAGTATGGCAACAGGAAACTTGTAACCTGCAGCCTGGAGAAAATATAGATTATTCCTTTGCTGATCCTGATCATAAAATAATAAATTATCTACAAACACAATTTGCCTCCGCTCTTGTTGATAAAGCTGGAGGAAAAATGATAACAAAAGAAATTTCTTCTGATGAAACAAACAATGGAACATTTACTATCAAAGTCTTTAGCTTCAATGACTATCCTACATTTGAAAATAGCTCAAAAATTACTTTTAGAACAAATAATATATCTGAAAATTCATTCTTTCAAGTAAAAAACGATGTATTTCTTAGTGGACACTTGAAAGATGATACAAAACTTGGGATTGCATGGTTCTATCTTTTTAACAATGAAAAAACACAGAATATGACAAATGAGACCATGCCTATCTGGATAAAGCAGGTTGCAGGCCAGTGGTCAAGTGGTAATGTACAAGATGAGTACTTTTATTCTGCAATTGATTATCTGATGAAACACAACATAATCAGTTCAAATGATGAAAAAATAGATATTTCTACAGTGCCTCATTGGCTACAAAAAAGTGCTCATTTGTGGTTCACAGGTGAAATTGACGATAATACATTTGTTAATTCTATTCAATATATGATCTCGTCTGGAATAATTCATTGATTAAAAATTAGATGCGGTCGCCGGGATTTGAACCCGGGTAACGGGCTTGGAAGGCCAGTGTACTAACCAAACTATACTACGACCGCTCACTGTGCCAATCTTAGACCTACATAATAATTCTTTTTTCGTATTCATAGAGTACACGTGAAATTATGATGTGAGCTTCAAGTGGATTTTTATCTACAGATACCGTCTTGCTAAAGTACTCTCTGGTATTGTCAGCAAATTGACCTTTTGAAAATCCTCCTACTACAAGACAAGTGTTATCTTTTATCTCCTCAGCTAATTTTTGATACGAACTTTCGATCCCTTTGCTTGAAAGTGCAATTGTCTGTTCTGGATTGATTTTTTTAATTAGGGTACCAAAACTCATATTCTTTAATTCAAGAAGTATGTTGTTGTCTTCTTTGATTTCTTTAGTTGCATACAGTTTCTCAACAAGTCCTACGAATCTGTGATATGATTTTGGTAGTCTTACATTCTGGCCTAGAGAAATAACTTTATCGTCAATGGTGTGAACAAACACATTCATTTTATTTTCGTAATAAAGAGGGATACTGCAAGCTTCAAGAAGCGAAAAATGTATCAGATCTGGTCTTCCTCTTTTTATCTCATTTTTGATTCCTTTCATTGCTGCAAAGTGCCATGATACATCAAGCAAAATTTCAGATGGTTTCTTGTTAAATCTCCTGGCAGATGCTGTAACAGAGTTATGCCTCTGTAATTCTAAAGGTACTAATTCTAATGCAGATTCTGCTATTACAAGCGAGAGCAAGATTGTATTTTAAGGGTAGGAACTATTAAACAGCATGAAACCTGCAATCAGGGATCTTCTGATAGAAAGAATGAAAATTCTAATTAAAAATGCCATGTTAAATGTACGATCTAATCCCGAATTGGCAGAAAGACAGGCGATACTTGCTAAGAGACTGTGTACAAAATATCGTATTCGAATGCCATATGAATTGAAGATGAACTATTGCAAAAAGTGTAAAAAATTCATTGTACCAGGATTTACAGCAAAAATAAGGATGGGAAGGAGTGATATCAAATCAATACGTATCACCTGTAGTTTTTGTAATCATACATATAGAAAGATAATCAAAAAACAAATTCCAATAGGTCAATGATTTATAAGACGAACTTTGAATTTTGGTTTTTATGGCAAAGGCATACGATGTACCAGCGGATTTATTGATCGGTAAATTATCCGAGACTCTAAAGAATGAAGATATCGTACAACCAAGCTGGATTCCATTTGTTAAAACTGGTGCTCATGCAGTAAAACCTCCTCAACAGAGCGATTGGTATTATACAAGATGTGCATCTCTTCTAAGAAAGATTTACTTGCACGGACCTATTGGCATAAATGATTTGAGATCAATGTACGGTGGTACAAAACCTGTTGGTTATGGAGGAGCTCATCATAGAGATGCTGGTGGTGCAATCATAAGAACAGCAGTGCATAGTTTAGAAAAATTAGGTTATTTGGATAAGGTTGAAGGAAAAGGTAGAACAATATCTCATGAAGGTATGAAAAAACTTGATAGACTATCAACTGAGATCTTGAATGAATTAATTGTAAAGAATCCAAATCTAAAGAAATACTCCTGATAATATCATGAGCTCTCATAATCCAAATGATGATAGAAATCCCAGCGATGCAGAAGTTTCTGCTTTAAAGGATAATGCACTAAAAACACTTCTAACAGCTGAAGCAAGACTGAGATTAAATAATGTTAGATTGGTTAAACCTGATCTTGCAGCAATGGTTGAAAACTATCTTCTAGGGCTGGCATCACAAGGAAGGCTAAATTCACAAATCTCAGATGACCAACTAAAGCAAATTTTGTTATCCACACAACAACCTAAACGAGATTTTAAGATTAACCGAAAATAGTTCTAGGGAAAATATATTAGGGGTAAATGAGCGATTACAAATATGAAAGCAGTTGTTTATGACAAGTATGCCCCAAATGATGATTACAAATCAATTCTAAGTGTAAAAGAAATACCCGATCCAAAACCAAAGTCAAATGAAGTTGTTTTTAGAGTCAAGGCAGCAGCGTTGAACTATAATGATATCTGGGGAATGAGAGGACAACCAGTTGCAGTACCATTACCACACGTTTCGGGTTCTGATGCTGCCGGAGAAGTTATTGCAGTAGGTGAAGATGTTGTAAACTTCAAAGTTGGTGATAGAGTTGTTTCACATTCAAACATGGCTTGCAGAGTATGTGAAGCATGTACTGACGGACGTGAATATGATTGTCTGAAGAGAACAATATGGGGATTCCAAACTGGACCTACATGGGGTGCCTTCTCTGAAATTACACATTTACCTGAAGTTAATGTTGCAAAAATTCCAGAAGGTGTAAGCTTTGATGAAGCTGCAGCAGCTTCTATGACATTACTTACTTCATGGCACATGCTTGTGGGAAGAGCAAAAATTCGTCCTGGTCAAACAGTCCTTATCATGGGCGGAGGTTCTGGTGTAGGAAGTTTTGGAATTCAAATCGCAAAATTGTATAATTGTAATGTTATTGCTACAGGAAGTCCAGACAAGCTAGATAAATTAAAGGAACTCGGAGCTGATTTCGCAGTTGATCATAGAAAACCAGATTGGAGTAAAGAAGTAAGACAAATTGCAAAACCATTTGGTGGAATTGATATCTCATTTGATCACATAGGTCAAACACACTGGAATGATCAACTTACTTTGCTAAAATATGGTGGAACACTAGTAACATGTGGAGCAACTACAGGATATGACGCAAAGACAGACTTGAGACATATCTTCTTCAAAGGAACTAACATCTTGGGTTCTACACAAGGAACAAAGGCAGAATTAGAACAAGGATTGTACTGGATGGGCAAAAAGAAGATTAAAGCCATTATAGATTCAGTGTATAGCTTTGAAAATGCTGCAGAAGCACATACCAAGATGCTTACTGGTAAAGGACTAGTCGGCAAAATCTTACTCAAACCATAATTCTTTCTATTTATGGCAAGGCTCTTGCGTAGTCTTTTGTTTGTTCCAGGAAACAATAGCCGTTTTCTAGAAAAAGCAAAATCTCTTAATGCAGATATCGTATGTTTTGATTTAGAAGATTCTGTTCCTTTGGGAGAAAAAAAATCTGCAAGAAATCTGATAAAAAATGCACTAAAGCATAGATCTGAATACAATTCAGAAATTTACGTGCGAACCAATTCTCCTGCATCTGGGATGATATCTGATGATCTATTGGAAATTATTCAGAAAGGCGTTGACGGTATAGTGATTCCGAAAGTAAATACAATAAACGAGATAAAAAAGATTGAAAAAATGATGCTGGGCTTGGAAAAAAAGCGTAAACTAAAGCCTATAGAATGCATGGCATCAATAGAATCTACTGAAGGTGTCGTAAATGCATACTCTATTGCATCATGTAGCAAAAGAATATCTGCCTTGATCTTTGGTGTATTTGATCTACTAAATGATCTGGGTGTGGAATATAGTAAAAAACCAGAGGGAGCTGTATATTCACGAGCCAAAATTCCTATAGATGCAAGAGCTGCAGGAAAATATGCAATTGATGCAATCTGGCAAGACCTTGATGATGTTGCAGGATTAGAACAGGACTCGATTACTGCCAAAAATCTTGGCTATGTAGGTAAAAGTATTATTCATCCTAATCAAGTTGATGTTGTTCACAAAGTATTCTATCCTACTCTTGCCGAAATCGAATGGGCGAAAAAGGTCATGAATACCTATGACTTAGCCAAGAAAAACAAGAAAGGAGCTACTACAGTTGATGGCAAAATGATTGATGAAGTACATTACAAGCAAGCTGTAACATTATTGAATTCTATAAAATAATTGAGCATAGGTAGACTAGTCTTAGATCTTCTATTATCTGATAAACATAAATCATCTTACTATGAATAAGAATCCATAATTATGTTCACTGGAATAATTGAAGGCTTAGGTAATATTGTAATGTTTGACAAAAAAACAAGCAACCGAAGTGCAGCAAAAATGAAAATTAAACTTGGTAAAATTGCAAAAAACCTCAAAGTAGGAGATAGTGTAGCAATCAATGGTGTATGCCTTACGGCAATAAATATTTCCAAAGGAATAACTGAATTTGAAATGATTGGTGAAACATTAAAGAAAACTAGTTTAGGATTATTAGAACATGGCGATAAAGTCAATATTGAAAGAAGTCTAAAAGTTGGTGAACGATTAGAAGGACACTTTGTATTGGGACATGTTGACGGTGTTGGTACTATTCTAAAAATTGAAAAACAAACTAATCAAGTACAAGTCTGGATACAAATTCCAAAAGAATTATCAAAATATGTCATTAAGAAAGGTTCGATAACTGTTGATGGTATAAGCTTAACAGTTGTTGATACATTGAAAAATAATTTCTCTGTTTCAATAATACCGCATACTATACAAATAACTAATCTGCGTTACAAAAAAATTGGCGATAAAGTTAATATTGAAACCGATATACTCGGAAAATACATTTTATCTGAAGACTAATCTATTACCACTATTTTAGTAGCTACCAATTTTCTAGTAAGATTTATAACAATAATGAAAAGCTGATCATGTATATGTCCTTAGATGAAGCACTCTCATCACTCAGGAGAGGTGACTTCATTTTACTTCATGATGGTGGTAAACGTGAAAATGAGGTAGACATGGTAGTTGCAGCAGAATTTGTAACTCCAGAACACATAAAACGCATGCGTATGGATGCTGGAGGATTAATTTGTATGTCAATTAACCATGAACTTGCATCGAATTTGGGATTAGACTATATGCATGAAATTCTTTTTCGCTCACAACATTTTGATGAAAGTTTGAAGAAGATGATAATCGGTACTGCACCTTATGGAGATCGACCTTCATTTTCAATTTCAATTAATCATAAAAATGCATTCACTGGAATAACAGATAAAGAAAGAGCATTTACAATTTCTCAGATGGCAGAATTATACAAAAATGAAAATACTAACAAAAAAGATATCTTTAATTCCAATTTTAAGACCCCTGGTCATGTTCCTTTACTTATTGCCTCTCAAGGATTGCTATCAAATAGATTAGGGCATACTGAAATGTCTATTTACTTGATGAAACTTGCAGGACTTTCACCAGTTACCGCTATTTGTGAAATGTTAGACTCTCAAACATATACTGCATTGTCTACAGAAAAGGCAAAAAAATATGCCAAAGATAATGCTATACCATATTTTGATGGTATTGAGCTTGTTAAACTTGCTAGGGAGCATTAATTTTGAATATAGCAATTGTTGTTGCAGAGTTTAATAGTGAAATTACCTCTAAAATGCTTGATCTTGCTGTAGAGAAAGCAAATGCACTAAAAATGATTGTAAAATACACTAGTACAGTACCAGGTGTATTTGATATGCCTCTCTTAATTGATACATTATTACAAAAAAAAGATGTTGATGCTGTAGTTACTCTTGGAGCCGTAATAAAGGGACAAACAAAACATGACGAACTCATTTCACATGTAACTGCAAAAGCATTAGCAGATCTTTCAATAAAATATCAAAAACCAGTAACATTAGGAATAACGGGACCTGGAATGAGTGATAGACAAGCACACCAAAGAATACGACCTGTAGCTGAGAGAGCTGTTGAGGCTGCAAAGAAGTTATCTGAAGAACTGGAAAAAATTAGAAAATGATCCAATTAACAATAATCAAGATTACTGGCTATGGGCCATGGACTCTGACCTTAGGTAGTGATCGAGAACATAGACTTCAAATGCTTCAGGCATCTTTGTACAAAGAAATACAAAATTTATTTTCAGAAAAAAACTGTCTTGCATTTCCTAATCGATTCGATGAAATATTTGTCATAACTAATGGTCTTTCAATTGATGATCATATAGAAATTCAAAAACAATTAGTAAAATCCTTTGAACTAGGCTTGTCTATGTCTATTGGACAAGGAAATACTCCATTTGAAGCAAGTTCAAATGCTGACAAGGCACGACGTTCTAACACAAGTCTAAGTAAAGATCATCATGTCTATGGATTGTCGTTGAGTAAAGATGTAGGTTTAGCTCAGATTATACATATGGATGTAGACGGTTCTACCTCTGTTTCTGAAAAAAAATCACCTTATGAAGTATCTTCACTTATTATCACATTGTATTCAGAAATGTCAACTTTCTTCCTACAAAGAAACTCTCTTACATTTTTCATGGGCGGCGATAATTTTATGATAATCAGTTCTGGAATCAATAAAGATGAAATAAATAAATTTCTTGAAATTGTGAAACAAAAGTATGATATCTCATTTAATTGCGGGATTGGAACTGCGAAAACTGGAAGAGATGCAGCAAAATTGGCTACGCAATCATTAGATAAGATTCGTGAGCTTAGAGACTCTGGAAAAAAAGATACACGAATTCTTGAGACAACATGCTGATAAAAAATATCAGCCTGCTTTATGGTCCAGAGCTAGATTACATTCAAAATACCAGTGTACGAATTTCGGGAAAATACATTGCGAAAATAGGTACAAAACTCTTACCTAGTAAAGATGAAGCAGTGTTTGATGGTGAAGGCTTGTTGATGATGCCTGGACTAATCAATTCACATACTCATATTGGAGATTCCATAGCAAAAGACATAGGAATAGATTCTAACGTTGAGGAAAAGATACATCCTGTTAGTGGATTTAAACAAAAGATCCTCAAAAATTCAGACATATCGCATCTTACAAGTTTTGTAAAAAATTCGTGTATCTCAATGATTAAAAAAGGGATAACATCATTTGTTGATTTTCGAGAGGGAGGTATTGAAGGAATTAATCTATTAAAAAATGCTGCACTAGGTATCTCAATAAGGCCCATAATTTTAGGAAGAATTGAATATTACCAAGACTCAAAATCTATTAAGAATAATATTCCTATTCCACAATCTCATGAATCGTCTCTTCAAAACCTTCTGATAAATTGTGATGGGTTGGGTATTAGTGGACCAAATGAATTTAGCGATTCTGCATTACGATATTTTGCAAAAACAAAAAAAATTCGTGCTATACATTCAGCTGAGACTGAAGAAAGTAATGATACATCAAGAAAAATATATGAAAAAACTGAGACTCAAAGAGCTTTATTTGCAAAACCGAATTTCTTGGTGCATATGACATATGCTTCAAAAAAAGATCTTGCAATGTCAATCAAAAATGGAGCAAGTATTGTGGTATGTCCACGAGCAAATGGATCTCTTGCAGAGGGCATTCCTGATGTATCTCTCATGCTTGATACTGGTTGTAATGTAGCCATTGGAACTGATAACATTATGATAAATTCGCCCGATATGTTCAGGGAAATGGATTATCTTTGGAAAGTCTCAATGGGTATTACGAAGAAAAGACTTTTGCCCAAAGATATACTCAAAATGGCTACCACGAACGCTTCAAAATTTTTAGGTGGTGAAATTGGAATTATCCAAAATGATAAAATAGCAGATTGTATATTTATTGAAAAACATTCCATTGATCTTGAACCAATGCATAATCCTCATGCCTCAATCGTACAGAGAGCTTCAGAAAATACGATAAAGGCAGTAATGTATGAAGGAGAACTAGTACATGGAAAAATCTAGGCCTTATGTAATACTTAGTGCTGCCATTAGCATAGATGGAAAGATAGCCACACGCACTGGAAAATCAAATCTCTCATCTAAAAGAGACCTGATAAGAATGCATAATCTTCGGAAAAATGTTGATGCAATACTAGTGGGAAAAAATACTATCAATATAGACAATCCACTACTTACTGTTAGATATGTGAAAGGAAAAAATCCAATTCGTATAATTCTTGATTCAAGAGGTAGTTTATCTCCTAAATCAAAAGTAATCAGTACTGCAAAAAAAACTCATACAATACTTGTTGTATCTGAAAATGCTCCAAAAAATGTAGAACGATTTATCGTAAAAGGAGTTGAAATAATCAGATGTGGCAAAACGAAAATAAATATAAAAAAATTATTAAAAATACTTGGAAAAAAAGGAATCAAAAAAATTGTTGTTGAGGGTGGTGGTACCACTAACTGGTATTTTTTCAAAGAAAAATTAGTAGATGAAATTGTAATTACCATTACGCCATATGTTCTAGGAGGTAGTAATGCAATTTCTCTAGTAGAGGGTGTTGGATTTAGCGATATGTCTAATTCTTTTAAATTAAAAAAGATCGAGAAATTACAAAATGAGACAGTTTTACACTATGTATCTTAATGTTTTAGATCATCACGTAACTGATCTATCTTTCCTTGCAAAGCCTTTTTCAGCTTTTCATTTTTTGAAAGATTGACTAACTTTCCACAAGTAGGGCATTTGAATGACAAGTCAAGTGCTTTTTCAAAGGTTAATTTTTGGCAGTCTTCATTTCCGCAGTGGTAAAAATCTGCAGAATTTTCATAATCTACTCTTTGTTGCAATCTTTCTACAATCTTCTTTTTCTGGTTCTCGATAAAATTATCTACTTCATCCTTTCTTGCTCTCCATCTGTAAACAAACCATCCTTTCTTCTCATCCTTTACTCTTATTCCTGTTATCAGAGCCTTCCCAAAAAGATCATACAATACTTTTCTAACTATGTTAATTCTAAGTCCTGTTGAACTTGCTATTTCTTCATCTGTAGCGTCCTCTGTGTTAAGAAGAGAACGGGCAACTTTTAGATATTCATCTCCACCAATCAGTGCAGCAATTTTTACAAAAGGATCTTCATGTTCAACTGACATTGTACATCTTCTTTACTAATCTCTATATTTAATCAAATGGTTTTAAACCTGTTTTTATATAATTATGTCAATTAGCAGTTTTATCTATTACATTTTTTCCTTTTTTTGTTGGAATTATTTCGCGTTCTGCATCAGAATATTTTTTCTGCAGATATTCTCCTTGTGAAATTCTATCAAGTAGTATGGCAAGTGCAGAGATCTCTGAATGTGGTTGATTTCCAATTGCAATATTATAGTCGGCCATATCATATGCTTCTCTTGGAACTTTTTCTGCTCCTACTACAATCAAAATTTTTTCTTCTTTTTTTACTTGATCCTGTATAGTATTGATGTTTTCACCATACATTGTCAAATGAACTATTTTAAACGAATCTTTCTTTTTTAATTTTATGATCTCCTTCCAATTCTCAATTATTTCTACTTTGAAATCACTACCCCACATTTTATTTACCTTGTAAATAGTTCCTATGATCTCTGGATTTGCATCGTACATGTATATTTTTGATGCTCCAAATGCTCTAGATACGAGAGTGACATGTGTAGTTACTCTATCATCTCTAACAAGTCGCGTACCTATACGTAAAACTTCAATCTTCATAATTTATTTTAATTTCTGGCCTGAATATTTCGTTTTTCTTCTCTATACTTGGCGCATTATCTAGTGCTTGATATATCAAAGTCCTTAATTGTGCAATATTAAACCCAGTTACAGATGATATTGCTAACCATTTTCTATTATTTGTTAGATCTAATTGAATTACCCTCTCAGCCACTTCTTCTTTTGAAATCAAATCTGATTTATTTAGAACAAAAATCATCTTATCTTTATTTACACCAATCTCATCTAAAGTAGAAATACAGCTTTTGAATTTTTTTCTTAGTTCAAGTGTTGTATCACTGATATCAATTACAACTATTACAACATCTGTATAGATGAGCTCTTCAAGAGTTGACTTGAACGCTTGTACCATGTATGCTGGAAGTCTACTTATGAAACCAACAGTATCTGAAATCAAAACCTCTGAATTTTTGAGAATAATTTTTCGTGTAGTTGTAGAAAGAGTAGTGAAAAGTTTCGGACTTTCTTCTTTTTCTTCCCCTGTTAATGTATTGAAAAGTGTAGTCTTTCCTGCTGATGTATATCCTGCAAGAGAGATTGTCTTAAACCCGAATCTTTTTCTTGCTTGTCTGTGAAGCGCTCGTTGTGTTGATGATTTTGCTAACTTTAATTTTATACCGTTCATTCTATTTTTAATGTCGTTAAAATAAACATCCACTTCGAATTTTCCTATTCCCATGAATCCGGGTTGCTCTCCCATTTTGGCTAACCTAACTTTTTCTTTGGCCCTTGACATCTCATATCTTAATTGAGCCATCTTGACTTGCAATGTGGATTCTGAACTCTTTGCTCTTCGTTCAAAGATCTCAAGAATTAGAGCTTCTCTATCAAGTATGTTCATTTTAAGAGTAGAGGCTAAATTATAATTCTGACTAGGTTTGAGTATTTCATCAAAGATTATGACATCAGGTTTGATGGTACCTAACATTTCCTTTAGTTCGTCTACCTTGCCTTCCCCAAGACCATATTTTGATTTGTTTAAAATTCTATGCTGTATGATTTTCCGAACCTCATATCCTGCAGCATCACATAGGCCTAATGCTTCTTTTAGAGAATCTTTGTTATCATATGTGATGAGGATTGCAGAATCTTTCAATATTTTACTATCATTCTTCGATATCTTATTGCTTTCGCAGGGTTTTTTCTATTGTAACATCTAGCACTATCTCTGCTATATCGCTTGCATATTCTGATATTCTTCGTATATTTTCACTCATTCTTCTTACTCTGTAGACCTCTTCTGTATCCTTCAACGTTTTCAGGCTATCTTGAACCTTCTTTTCATATTTTGAAATCTCTGCTGTTTTTTGCACTGTTCGTTCTGCTTGATTAGAGTCTTTTTTGAATAAGGATAAACAAGCCTCATCTAATACTGATAAGGTAAATAGATTCATTTCATTTATCGGCTCGAGTACATTTTTCTTGATTGCCTTCTTGTATTCAAGCAAGTCTTTTGCAATATCTGTTGCATGATCTCCAACACGTTCAATATTTTTTACTATTAATCTGTAACCTAAACAATGGTATGGGCTTTCTATTCCCATTTCATTTAACATATGTTCATTTTGTATTGCTATCTTGAGTTGTCTCATTATGTAAAAACTAAACCTATCAACTTCATCGTCACTATTTACAACCTCTTTTGCTAGCTCAAAATTTGCTTCTTCCTGAGCAAGTAAAGCATCATTTTGCATTGATTTTGCTATAATCAACATTCTTTTTAGCGCTCCATCAACTGAAAGTTCAAACAGATTAATTAGTACTTGAATAGTTATACCTTCTACAGAATCTGCAGTAATCTCAGTTCCCATAAGAATGCTTTTTACTGCATCTTTGATAGAATTTCTCTGAGATGGCTTTAATCTGCCAACTTTTGATTTTACGTTAATGATGGTGAATCCAAGAAGATAAAGCGAAATTAGTTTTCTTACAATTGTAGAGTCTTCATCTTCTGGCTTGATTTCAATTGTAGCTTCTTCTGTACCAACTGATTTGTTGTGGTGCTTTAACGGTACAATTTGTAAATTAGAAACTCCTTGTCTTACTACTGCTACTTGGTCTCCTTGCTTAAGACCCATATCTGTAATCCATTGTTTTGGTAATGATACGATGTATGAAGACTTGCCTGTAAACTGTATCTTTCGCATCTCTTCATTTGTTCCCATATTTCATGAATGATGAATTATTCTATATAGTTGTTAGGGCTTACTATATAGGTCACTTTCATTGCAAAAATAATTAACATAGGTAAATTAACATAATTTCATGGACTCGATTCTTAAAATCAAGTATACTTTGGATGCACTTTTTGGTCAAGGCGTATCAAAATATCTTCCAAAGGGCGTAACGATTACCTATTCAAAGAAAACTGGGCGAATAAAACATGTATATCAAAATGATAGTTTACTTTGTACGCTACGAACAGATGGCGGTCTTGCAATAACTCCTTTTTTTGCCCAAATTCTTTTGAAAAGTAAAAAATTCAAGGAAAATTGCCTTGAAATAGATAATGATTCCAAGGCATTTGTTCAAGAAGGTAGCTCAGTATTTTGTAAGCATGTAACTTGGTGTGGAAAGAACATAATGATAGGAGGGGATGTGTCGGTATTACATGATGGTAAGGTAATAGCAGTTGGTAAGGCTGTACTGTCTACAAGAATGATTAAGTCATTTAAAAAAGGAGTAGCTGTTAAGATCAGAGATAGTTTAAAAAGTACAAACAGTGGAGTATGAATATATCATGATGCGTGGCGGAAACCGGGAAATGCGGAGAATGTTAGACAAGATGGGTCTTGAAATGAAAGATGTCCAAAATGTTCAAGAGGTCATAATTAAGACAGATACAAAAGAGATCATAATTGCAAAGCCGTCTGTTACAGAAATGAAGGCAAAAGATAATTCTATTTTTCAAATAATTGCTGAGAGTTATGAAGAAAGAGAGCTCGAAGTACCTATTTTCAGTCAAGAGGATATAATGCTTGTAGCACAACAAGCTAATGTATCTCCTGAAGAGGCAACACAGGCATTAATTGAAGCAAAAGGAGATCTTGCAAGGGCAATATTGTTACTGACAACTAAATGAAATTTGTTAATTAACAATAACATATGAACAATCTTTAAATTTTCTAAAATGTATTATTAGTCATATCATACCCACCACAAAACAATATTGCAGTGGCAACGATATCTGGTAGATCATATTTTAAATTTATCAATGTATTAAGGAGACTTAAACTAAATTACGATTCAATATTACCTGAAGAAATAACAAGTTCAGATAGGAGATTAATCCTTACCACAGTACACGAGTCTTCGAAGATACCATCTAATCTGGTTCTTTTGGATGGTGAATTTAATTATCATCCTACTATTATACGCGCAAAAATAGTTGAGAAATTACAATCAGGGATCAACAATAACTCGTTAGTAATAGGAATTGATCCTGGTAACAGAATAGGATTATCAATTTTTTACTATGAAAAGGAAATTGAGAGCTCAATTTACACATCAATTGACGATCTGGTATCACATATTGTCAAAATTTTGGTAGGGATAAATGCTCAAAGAAAAATTGTCAAAGTAGGCAATGGTAACATGAAAATTGCTTTACACATTGTGAACTCTCTAAATCTCAGATTCTGTTCCCACTTTGAACTAGAATTTGTAGATGAACGTAAAACCTCACTAAAAATAAAAAATTTCAACAAGAGAGGGGAACGTGATAAGATATCTGCTAGATATATCACACAAAGAGAAGGTTACAGACATCTTGTTCTACCTCTTTCAAGAATTGGGTAAAAAAGTCGAAATCGATCAAAAACCTTTGGAAGTTTCATTTAAGGTTGATCTTTTGGGCTAGATGTGAAAGGACGATAGATATTTATAGTGTTTTTCATTTTTTTCTTGAAAACTGTTCACTTAGTAATATGGATCTAAAATAATAATTTCATAAAAAATGCTTTAAAATTATAGAATTTCTTGATCCATGCTTAAATATTTACTATTACTATATGATAAACAGGTAACTACATATGACATGTAAAGGAATATGCACAAGATACAAAGCACAGAAGCCGGTAGGAACTGGTCGTTACGCATCAGGACAGAAAAGATGCCAAATTTGTGAAATTTTCATAAAATGGGAGGGTCTTTGGTGTCCTTGTTGTGGATATAGACTAAGAACTAAACCACGAAACCTCAAGTACAAAGCAAAACTAAGAGCCAGAGTCGAAGCTGATCAATTAGAAGCTGTTGCTGTAAAGGCTGCAGAAGTCGAAGAGATAGAGCTAGAGCCAATAGCAGTGAAAAAAGCTACAAAAAAGGCTAAAACTGCAAAGGCGAAAACAACAAAAGCTAAAACGGTAAAGGCTATGAAAAAAGTAGCAGTTACGCCGGTAGCAATATAGGCCTAGTAAGCTGAAGTGGACTGTTGATCTCACAAGTCGGTTATACGAAAAAAACCGTAAAGGTGAATCATCGAGACTTCTTGGTACAGATAGTTCCATACGATAATGGAAATTTTATTTCTATTTCTGAGGGAAAGGAAAGAATAGGAACACTTGTTGTTTCTATTAGTTCTGGTGGTCGTGTAAGTACAGCTGCTGTAATACCGTCAAAATCGGATACACTTTTTCTCAAGATGGTTTCAGAGCGTGTATCATCAACAATGAATGGAATTTGTATTTTTTCATTAAATATTGAAAAAGATTTAGATCTTGATAGTATGAAAGTTCTAATGAACGAATTGATGGAGATTATCAAACAATGACTTGTGATATGAGAAGCTATCTAGAACTTATCGCTAAAAAAGGAGAATTGGCTGTAGTAAAAAAGAAGGTTTCTACAAAATTTGAAATTGCAGCAGTAACTGCCAAAATGGACGGTTCAAAAGCACTGTTATTTGAAAATATTAAAGATAGTAAGTTTCGCGTAGTTTCAAATTTGGTTGGAACGCGAAAAAGATTTGCTTATGCAGTAGGTGCCACTGATGACAAGATACACGGAAAAGTAATTTCTGCTATAAAACATGCATCAAAACCGAAAATAACTGCAAAAGCAAAATTCCTAGAAAATCAGTCAAGAGATCTTTTTACTTTACCTATAGTTACTCATTTTGATAAGGAACCGGGACCTTTCATCACATCATCAATCATATATACTAAAAATCAGGAAATGGGTACACAAAATTCATCATTTAATAGATTATTGAGAATAGATGAGAAACATTTCTCAATCAGAATGGTGGAGGGAAGACATCTTCATCGAACTTTTGTTTATGCAAAAGAACATGGTGAAGACCTTAAGGTTGCTATCTCTATAGGTGTCCATCCAGCTGTTTCAATTGCAGGTGCATATCAAGCTGATTGGGGAAAAGATGAATTAGAGATCGCAAATGAATTGTTAGGAAAAAAACTTACCCTTTCCAAATCACCTTATTCGCAAATGATGGTCCCATCTGAATCAGAAATAATCATAGAAGGAAGAATTCTCAAGGATAAGACACACAAAGAATGGATGGTAGAAATGCTTAGAACATATGATTTTAAAAGAGCACAACCTGTTTTTGAGCTTGATAGAATACACTTTAGGAACAATCCTATCTTTCATGATGTACTAGCTGGCTTTGGTGAACATCAATTACTAATGGGTATGCCTATTGAAGCTAAGATAAACAAGGAACTAAAACAAGCTCTGCCACAAACCAGAAATGTTGTATTGACTGAGGGTGGTTGTAAGTGGTTACACGCTGTAGTTCAGATTTCTAAAAAACGAGATTCTGATCCAAAAAAAGCAATTGACGCTGCCTTTTCTGCTCATCGTTCTCTTAAGAATGTGGTAGTAGTTGATGATGATATTGATCCATCTGATCCTGTTGCAGTAGAATATGCAATGGCCACTCGATTTCAAGCAGATAAAGATCTAGTAATAGTACCAAATGTGCGTGGATCTAGCCTTGATCCTTCTAGTGATCAAAAAAATCTTCGTACTACTAAGATGGGAGTAGATGCCACCAAATCATTCTCAAAAAGAGCCGAAGGATTTGAGATTGCTAAAATTCCAGGCGCAGAAAATATATCGTTAAAAAAATATCTGAAATAAATTTTAAAGTGCAGAATCAATCATTAATGCAATAAATAATATCGCAAGATATGGACTTGAAAACTTGAATAGTGTCCATGATGCTTTCTCAGATGGTTTCACAAGTAACCATACACTTAGTGCAATCATTATTGCACCTGAAACAATTGCTGTATACAGGTATACTTCGTGAAATAGATGTTTTCCAGATATTCCTGTCATGAAAAAAGGAATGACACTAAAAAGAACCATCATGAGGGTAGTTCCAGCGATTACACGAACTGATGTCTTTTCAGACTCTACTGCAGTCAACATTGGAACATTGACTTTGTTATAATCTTCTTTGACATGTAGTGTAAGACTCCATATGTGCATTGGAATCCAAACGAAGACTAGTCCGGCCATTACTAATCCTAGATCCCATAGGCCTGTAGTTGTCACTGCAACATAACCAATCATTGCAGGTGCTCCTCCGGAAAAACCTCCTAAAACAATATTTGTTCTACTTCTCCTTTTTAGTAATTTACTATAAACCAAAATATTATCCGCAAGTCCAAAAGCCATGAAGATACCTGCCCACATGTTTATGGCAAAAGCACTGACTAGGGATATTGCCGCAAGAATTAATCCAAAATACAATGCCTTTTCAGCTGGAAAGATTCTCCTACTTGGAATGGGTCTGTCCTTTGTTCTTTCCATTATTGCATCAATGTCTCTATCATTATAGTTTGTCAGTGTATTTGCAGAAGCAGAGCCAGCTATTACACCTCCTATCACAAGACACCATGTTAATGGAGATATTGGAATATGATACAAATTCGATGCCGTGAAGGCTGCTCCTATCGCAGTAAAAACAAGGAGATACCATATCTTTGGCTTGGTAACCTCATAGTATACCTTAATTCTTGAACTGGCTTTTGTTGTTAGCACACTCTTACTTCCATTTGGATCTTATTACTTATTTATAGGTTGAATAGAACCGATCATTTTGCTGGCTTGTAAGGCATAGGCTTTGTAGTCCTTTTCATTTCAATGAAACTCTCGGAACGTTGAACTCCTTGAATTCTTCCAAGTCTTTCAGATATTAATCGATGCATCTCATCGAGGTTTTTGGCATACATGGTTACAATGATGTCAAATCTTCCAGTTACCTCTGAAATCTCTCGTACTTCTGGAATCTTCATTAATTCTTCAATTACATTATCTCTCATCTTCGAGTCCATGTTTATTCCAGTTAGTGCCTTTACTGTATAGCCTAATTCTCTATCATTTACTACTATTGTAAAACGTTCAATGAGTTTTCTCTTGATTAATCTCTTAATTCGGCTGTATACTACAGATGAATTGACGTTAATCTTCTTTGAAATTCGTGGAACTGATATGTTTGCATCTTGTGATAATTCTGATAAAATTATCATATCTAAATCATCAACTTTTGTCATCAAAATACAGATTATTGTGAATAAATGGATCTTATTAAAGTTGTTAGTATAAAATTTCTATAATTCTATGATTTGTTAAATGTAGCCTTTCTTGTATAGCATTTCTGCCAACAAGACTGCACCTTTTGCAGAACCCATTTTTTCATTATGTGAGAACAATACGTACTTGATACCATTATCAAATACTGTGTCTTCTCTTAATCTTCCAACTACTGTAGTCATTCCTTCGTTAATCTCTCTGTCTAGTCTTGGTTGTGGTCTTGTAGGATCATCATTAACCATTAGGTATTCTTTTGGAGCGGAAGGTAATCCTGTAACACTTACATTATTTGAGAAATCCTGCATGGCTTTCTTTACAGTTTCAGGATCTACATGGCTAGCAGTCTCGACAAAAACAGTTTCGGTATGACCATCTAACACTGGAACTCTTGTACATGTACAACTAACTTTCATCTTTGCTGGGTCAATTTTTCCATCTATGAACTTTCCAAGTATTTTGCCTGTCTCTAGTCTCACCTTGTCTTCTTCTTTTGGTATGAATGGAATTATGTTGTCAGTAATATCTAGTGCAGAAACACCAGGTGATCTACCTGCACCTGACATTGCTTGCATGGATGTCATGATTATTTTTTGAGCTCCAAATTGGTCTAAAAGTGGTCTCATTGTTATTGCAAGTCCTGTTGTTGTACAATTTGGTAGTGGTGCTACAAATCCTTTCCAGCCTCGATTCTTCCTTTGAATGTCTAATAACCCAATGTGGTCATCGTTTATTCCCGGAATCAAAATGGGAACATCTGCTTCGTATCTATATGCAGCAGAAGTGCTGATGACTGGTACATGCTTTGCAAATTTTGTTTCAATGTCTCTTGCTGCTTCGCTTTCTACTGAACTAAAAATTAAATCAAAATTTTCTGGATTAATATCATCTACAGCGTCTATTACCATGTTTTTTACATATTCTGGAATGGGCTCTCGTAAATGCCATTTCAAAATGCCACTGTTTGGATCCCTGATTGCATCTACAAACTTTTTTGTTGCTGATCGCTCAGATGCAGCTATTTGTTTTACCTCAAACCATGGATGTTTATTCAAAGCTAAGACAAACTCTTGCCCTACTGCACCAGTGACTCCAATGATGGCTACACGTTTCATAGAGAAAATAGTCATTATACAATTAATATTCTTTTAGAAGCACGAGCAAAACACAACTAAATACCGTTATTGGTATTTGAAAAATATGCGAATTAGAGTAGAAAAAGCCATGGCAAATCACAAAGTGGCTTCTCATGGAGGTATGTTTGCAAATGGCCCAAATCATAATTTGAAACTATTAGATTTTAGCTCAAATGTTAATCCTCTTGGGTTTCCATCAAAAGTTAAAGATATTTTCAAAAATACATCACATGTTTCTACCTATCCCGATCCTAACTCAAATGATCTACGGACTAGTCTTCAAAAATACATCGGAGTTTCAAAAAACCAGATTATAGTAGGAAATGGGGCCACAGAAATAATTTATAATTTTTGTGCTGCATTTTTACGAAAACAAAAAGTGTTGATTCCAATTCCTACATTTAGTGAATATGAATCTGCTGCGAAATTAAATGGAGCTATGCCATATTTTTTCAAAACAATGGATCTAAATCAAAACTTGTCAGAGTTTCAAGATGCAATTTCTACAAACAATTGTATTTTTCTATGCAATCCAAATAATCCTACAGGTATACTTGTAAAGAAAAGAAACATGTTAAAGATTATAGAATCAGCATATGACAAATCTGCAATGGTTTTTCTTGATGAATGCTTTATTGAGTTAGTTCCTAGCGGTAATGAGAGTATTGTCTCACATATGAAAGAATTTGATAATCTTTTCATCCTTCGATCTTTGACAAAGTCATTTGGATTGGCAGGATTGAGAATTGGATATGGACTTGGCAGTAAAAAAATGATTGAAATCCTACAGAAGATAAAAATTCCCTGGAATGTTAGTGGAATTGCTCAACAATCATCAATCAAGGCATTATCTGACAAGTCACATTTACCAAAAACACTAGATATTATCAGAAAAGAATCAAAATTTCTTATGGATTCTATATCAAAGATAAAGGGCTTTACTTGTTATCATTCCGATACAAATTTTATTTTAATTGAATCAAAAACAAAATCAAACCAAATTCAAAACAGATTGCTAAAAAGAAATATTCTCATAAGAGATTGTAGTACATTTCGAGGATTGGATGATAATTTCATAAGAATTGCGGTTAGAACCCACAAAGAAAATCTCCATCTAATTGAGGCATTACGAGAGTCATGAAAGCAAAAACTTTGATGATACAAGGCACCGCCTCAGGTGCTGGAAAAACAACTCTGGTCACAGCCCTTTGTAGAATTTTCTCTGATGAGGGATACAAAGTATCTCCATTCAAGTCGCAAAACATGTCTGCTTATTCTTATGTTGGCAAAGGATTTGAGATCTCAAGGGCACAAGCTATTCAGGCAATGGCTGCAAGAACCGAGATAATGCCAATAATGAATCCAATTTTATTAAAACCTCTTGGAAATTACAAAAGTGAAATTTTTGTAAATGGTATATCATATGGCAAAATGCATGCTCAAGATTATTACAAAAAATTTGTACTCTCTACAGGACTTGAAGAATCAAAGAATGCACTTGATCAATTGATGAAAACAAATGATATTGTAATACTGGAAGGAGCAGGATCTCCCGCGGAGATAAACTTGCAACGATATGACATTGCTAATATGAGAATGGCAGAGTATTGCAAATCACCCGTAATTTTGGTAACTGATATTGATAAAGGTGGAAGTTTTGCTAGCATTATAGGTACATTATCTCTTCTTGATGAAAAACATCAAAAACTTGTCAGAGGGTTTGTTATAAACAAGTTTAGAGGAGATGTTACTATATTACATCCTGGTTATTCTATGTTGAAAAAGAAAACCATGAAGCCTGTGATTGGTACAATCCCTCTAATTGAATTTAATATTCCAGATGAGGATTCTTTACACGCCAATCCCAAACATGTATCTTGGACAAAAAAATATCTCAAAACACTCGATAAAGAAATTAATCATTTATCCCTAACTGTGAAAAAAAATCTGGACATGAAAAAAATACGAGGTATGTTAAATTGATTCTAATACCAATCATTGCAGTTATGTTTGCACTTGCACTTGATTTTCTTTTTGGCGATCCAAAAAATAGATATCATCCAACTGTCTGGATGGGAAAATTGATTGGCAAGTCTGTACCATATGCAAAATCCAAAAATCCAATAACTGATAAAATTAATGGAATAATTCTTCTTGTTTTGGTGATTACAATGATATCCGTTTTAATTGCCTTGTTTTCATATTCTTTAAAGTACCTGGAAAATCTAGGTTCAAATGGACTTTACAAAATTCTGATCATGGGTGCAAGCATAATTCTCGTTGGTATTTTGCTAAAGACTACTATTGCAATAAAGGGAATGGAAGAACATGCCTCACAAATTATGGATTCTTTATCAAAAAATGACTTGAATGGTGCTAGAGCCCGACTTTCCATGATAGTAAAGCGAGATACTAAGAATTTAGATAAACAACATGTAATCTCTGCCACACTAGAAAGCATTAGCGAAAACATTGTTGACGGAATAACTGGCCCGCTTTTCTATTTTTCAATTTTTGGTCTAATTGGTGCATTTGTCTATAGATCTGTAAACACTGCAGATTCTATGATAGGATATAAAACAGAAATATTCAAGAACATGGGTTGGTTTGCTGCAAACTGTGACAAGATACTTAATTTCCTTCCCTCTAGACTCACAAGTCTTGTAATGGTATTTTCTTGTATTGTATTAAAAGAAGATTGGAGGCATTCAATCCATATCATGAAAAGAGATGGCTCAAAGACTGAAAGTCCAAATGCTGGTTATCCAATGGCCACTCTAGCTGGTGCACTTGGAATAAAATTTGAAAAGATGGAACACTATGTGTTAGGAGATGGTAATTCTGAAATGACTGAAGGACACTTCAAATCTGCAATTTCTATAATGAAGGTAACCACAATATTGTTTGTTTTATTTTTTACAGTTCCTGTGATTCTAATGTTGTCATATCTTGGTTGGTGGTTTAATGTTTAAGGGAATATCATCAGTAATATCATTTCTAACCATTATCCCGTCCAAAAATAGTGAATTAGAAACTGTGGCAAAGAACATGTATCTTTTTCCAGTTGCTGGAGCTTTGATTGGTCTAATCATTGGTGCATCTGGTTATGGACTATCATTGTTTCTTCAACCATTGATTACTGGATTGATCTTAACTGGAGCCCTTGCAATAATCACTGGAATACATCATACTGATGCGCTTTGTGATTTTGCAGACGGACTTATGGCAAAGGGGACAAAAGAAAAAAAACTTCAAGCGATGAGAGACCCAGCAGTTGGTTCTGCGGGAGTAATGGTAGTTGTTCTGTATGTTGCAGGTATGATACTCGCTATTTCCATGGTCAAGGGTTTTGCATTATTTGAGGCAATACTACTAAGTGAACTCATGGCTAAACTATCCATGGTAATACAAGCAAATCGTGGTCTTTCAGCTTGGCAAGGACTAAGTTCTCCATTTACTCAATCTATGAAAGATCCACGAAAACTTGCTGTGGCTGCACTATTGGCAATAGTACCTACTGTAATTTTAGCAGGAATTACAGGCGTATTTGTAGTCATATCGTGTGTAGGGTTGTCTTTTCTATTACTCATCATTGCAAACAGAAGCTTTGGAGGAATTTCAGGTGATGTATTTGGTGCAAGTAATGAGTTGGTAAGATTGGCATCACTATTGATTTTTGTATCAATATGATGGGATTAGTTATGTGTGGAGGGAAAGGTACTAGAATGAAATCCTCTGAAGAAAAACTGCTTTTACTATACAAAAAACCATTGATAGAGCATGTTCTAAATGCTTTGAAAAATTCAGAAATGTTTTCAAATATAGTGTGTGCTACAAGTAATAACGCTCCAAAAACTCGTGAGTTTGTTTCTGGCCTGGGTTTTGATATATTGGAAACAAATGGGGATGGATATGTTGATGATCTAGGAAAATCTCTGTCAAAGTTTAAAGAATCAATTTTTGTAATTTCTGGAGATATGCCACTTTTAGATCCTGATATAATTAAAAAAATTGTAAAACTAGTAAATGAAGAAAATGTGTGGACAAGTATATTGATACGAAAAAATTTTCTTCAATCTCTTGGATTGGAAGCGGAATTTTTTATTAATTATTGTAATGAAGAATGTGCCTATGCTGGAATTTCTATAGTTGATCCTACCCAAATAAACAATACACAAACTGTGAAGGAATCTCACATTGTTCTTGATGATAAAAGAATAGCTGTCAACCTGAATACAAAGAAAGATTATGATTTAATCTGTACTACCTAAAATTTTTCCATTTACTTTTGCAATGGAACCAGTTGGTTCTGCTAAAGTGTTACCGCATGCCTTGCATGTAACTATTGATGAAACATGTGAATAAACAACACTCTCTTCTCCACATTCTTTGCACTGTACTTTTTGGAATTTACTTCCTGGTTTTGGTATCCAAATATGAGCTCTTTTCATTATGCAACTAACTCCAATTTTCTCAGTCTTATTCCGGATACATTCCACTTCTTCTTACATTCTGGACATGTCATAATAGGAGTAATCTTCTTAGTAGTCTTTGCTGGTTTTGCTAACTTTGGGAATTTCTGACCACCATAGCCTTTCTTATCCTCGGCGTGTCTTCTTTCACCAATAGCAGAACCTCTTCTTTTTCCTGCCTTGTATATGGAGACCTTGTGTAATGTATGTTTTTTACACTTGGGACAATACCTATTGATCTCCTTTGGCATGTTCATAAAAAATGAGCTGCGTTGACCGTAATTTAAACATCGCTTTAATAGATCATAGATTACATCATCATTATGAAGGCCAGCTCACTTGCCTCCATGATTTTATCGCTCAATGCCGTTGCAATGGGTGACAGCAAGGCAGATGTTGTCTTGAAAAACTGTAGGCTGATTAATGTATACTCGAGGGAAATTATACCTCAAATTCATGTAGCAATCAAAAAAGACCGAATTGCATATGTGGGAAAAGATGCATCCCATACAGTTGGACAGAATACTGGTGTCATTGATCTACAGGACAAGTACATCACGCCAGGATTTGTGGATCCTCATATACACATAGATCAATATGTTCTTCCATCAGAGCTTGCAAAAAAATCACTTTTATCCGGTACTACTACTTTGTTTGCAGATCCAATTGATATTGTGAGCGTTTGCGGTTACAAAGGATTCAAAGAATTTGTTAAAATGACACAGAGCCTTCCAATTAGGGTCTACCATGTAATTCCTGGAGGGTTGCCTGTTGATAGAAAATTCAGCCATGCAAGAACACTGACAAAAAAAGAAGAGATCAAGGGATTAGATATTGAAAACGTGGTTGGACTAGGTGAAGTATTTTCTTGGACCAAAGTCATAACACGTGATCCTAGTACTATGAAAAGCATATCTAATGTTTTAGAAAATGATGGCATCATAAATGGTCATACTGCGGGAGCAAGTGATAAAAAACTAAATGCGTACATCGCTTCTGGAATTTTCTCATGCCATGAACCAATTGATTATGATCAAGTCCTAGAACGACTCAGACTTGGAATGTGGGTCATGATGAGAGAAGGTTCTATCAGACGAGATCTAGACAAAATTCTACCTAATGTATTGTCTCATAAAACATATCTTGATAGATTGATGTTCTGTACAGATGGGGTTAACCCAAAAGATATTGTAGATTATGGCATGATTGATCATTGTATACGAAAATCTATCTCTGTTGGTATGGATCCAATAGATGCTATAACTATTGCATCAAAGAATTCCTTTGAGTATTACGGAATGAGTAAGGATCTTGGTGCAATAGCGCCTGGCAAGTTAGCTGATATTCTAGTCTTTGATGATCTTGAAAAGATCAAACCAAACAAGGTCTTTGTAGGAGGAAAACTGGTGGTCGCCCACAACAGTCTTGTGGTGGATACACCCAAGACCATAATCCCAAACTGGATGAGAAAAACTGTAAAAACAAGAACAAAGTTTGGAGAAAAAGATTTTGTTATACAAAGCAAGAGGAACACTGAACAGGCATTAGTTATCAAACTTGATACTGAAATAATAACAAAAATGGATCAGGAGGAACTTCAAGTTAGAGATGGTAATGTGGTAACATCCTACGATAAAGACGTGTGGAAGGTAGCAGCTATTGATAGGACATATGGTTCTGGAAAAAAATCTGTGGCATTTCTAAGAAATTTTGGTGCTGACGTAGGAGCATTTGGGTGCACGCAGAGCTTTCATGAAAATGATATGATAGTTATTGGTTCAAATGAAAAAGACATGGCCTTTGTTGCAAATAATCTAACTAAGATGCAAGGTGGTATGTTGGTCGCTAAAGATGGAAACATACTAAGCAAATTTTCATTACCTCTTGCAGGTTTGATCTCTTCATTATCTTTTGAAAAAACATTGGACGAATACTCTAGTATAGATTCTAAATTAGTTGAGACTGGATGCAAATTCAAAAATCCTCATCTGATACCTCTTTTCTTACCGTTTCTTGCATTACCTGAGATCAGAATCTTGTACACCGGTGTTGTAGACGTTAAAAATAGAAGATATTTGAAGATCTTGAATCGATAAGGTATTAAAAGGGGCAATTAGTTACACGAACTAAGGGATTAATTTTGGCATCCATTCAACAAACACCACAAGGACCTGTATTGGTACTAAAAGAAAGTGCATTACAACAAAAGGGAAGAGATGCACAAAAGAATAACATTGCTGCAGCAAAGTTAGTTGCAGAACTTGTAAGAACAAGTCTTGGTCCACGTGGAATGGATAAAATGCTTGTTGATTCCTTAGGTGATGTTACAATTACAAATGATGGTGCTACTATTCTAAAAGAGATTGATGTTCAACACCCAGCTGCAAAAATGATGGTTGAAATTTCAAAGACTGTTGATAATGAAGTAGGTGATGGCACAACATCCTCTGTAGTATTTGGTGGCGCTTTATTAGCAAAAGCAGAAGAACTTTTAGAAAAAGACGTTCATGCTACAGTGATTATTGAAGGATATCAAGCAGCTGCAGAAAAAGCACTTGAACTTCTCACAGAAATGGCAAAACAAGTAGGTCCAAATGATAAAGAAATTCTATTAAAAATTGCAAAAACAAGCATGCAGTCAAAACTTATCTCAGAAGATAGTGATATGCTATCCAAACTTGTAGTTGATTCTATACTACAAATTGTAGAAAAAGAAGCAGAAGGAAATAAAGTAGATCTTGACAATATTAAGGTGGAAAAGAAAGCAGGCGGTTCTATTAGAAATACCCAGTTTATCAAAGGCATAGTGCTAGACAAAGAAGTTGTCCATAGTGGCATGCCTACTAAAATAGAAAAAGCAAAGATTGCATTACTGAATTCAGCTCTGGAGATTGAAAAAACAGAGATGAGTGCAGAAATTAGAATTAGTGACCCAACTCAAATGCAGATGTTCCTTGAAGAAGAAAATAGAATGCTCAAATCAATGGTAGACAAGATTCATCAAATTGGCGCAAATGTATTGATTTGTCAAAAGGGAATCGATGACATTGCACAGCATTATCTGGCTAAACAAGGTATACTTTCAGTTAGAAGAGTAAAAGAAAGTGATATGACAAAACTTGCCAAGGCAACTGGAGGCAGAATCAGTAGTAATATTGATGACATGATATCAAAGGACTTGGGTTTAGCAGATCTTGTAGAGCAAAGAAAAGTGGAGACAGACAAATGGGTCTTCATTGAAGGCTGTAAGAATCCTAAAGCCATTACATTGTTGCTTAGAGGAGGATCTCAAAGGGTTGTAGACGAAGTTGATAGATCTATGCATGATTCATTGATGGTTGTAAAAGATGTAATAGAAAAGCCAGCAGTTGTGGCTGGAGGCGGTGCACCAGAAGAATTCTTGGCCTCAAATCTAAAGGAATGGGCAGACAAATTTGAAGGAAGAGAACAACTTGCAATTAAAAAATATGCTGAAGCTCTAGAGGTAATTCCATTAACAATTGCAGAAAATGCAGGAATGGATCCAATCAATACTATGGTTACACTTCGTGCAAAACACAGTCAAGGAAGAAAATGGACAGGTATTGATGCAAGAAATACTAGAGTTGCAGACATGTTCACAATTGATATCATAGAACCAGTTGCAGTAAAAGAGCAAATAATAAAATCTGCAACCGAAGCAGCATGTATGATACTTAGAATTGATGATGTCATTGCTTCGTCCGGTGGAAGAGGCGGCGGACGCGGTCCTCCAATGGGCTAAGCCTTTTCATGTTAGAAAAGCTACAAAATCTAAAACTAGTTAATTCAGTTGTTGTTCTAAATGATTTTTTCCTAGATCGTATAATCAAGATCGAAAATCTAGATGATCTCTACAAACAAATTCTAGAAAAAAGCAAACTGGGTGGAAGCATTCGTGGAATTTCACAAACCGATCTAAAGGGTGGAAATGCAACAAATGTTGCATATGCTCTTGCAAGACTTGGTTGTCCCGTATCATTGATAACAATTGCAGACAAGACTAGCTCTCAAATAATAAAAGAAACTTTTTCTGAATTTGATAAAGTCTCCTTGTCTATGATAAATGGAAAACCGGGACGAACAACATCTCTTGAATTTAACAATGATGGAAACATTGTGAACGTTATGATTTCTGATTTAGGTGATAATGAAAACTTTGGACCTGAAAAACTTGGATCAGATGAACAGCATATGCTTACAAATACTGATGCAGTAATTATGACAAATTGGGCAAGCAATAAAAAAGGAACAGAATTATCACAATTTGCATTTTCCAAGTCTACATCAGCTTTTCATCTCTTGGATCCAGCTGATATCCAGTCAAGATCAGAAGAATTTCAACAAGCATTATTCCAACTTGCAGATAAACTAAATTCTTTATGTGTAAACGAGAATGAGTGTAATATTCTACTAAAACAGTCAGGACTAGACACAATTTCTGGAGAAAAAGAAACCCGAAAACTTGTACTAGAATTGGCCAAGAAATATTCCATACCTATTGATCTTCATACATCCACAGGATCATACTGGTCAAATGGACAAGAGGTAGAATATGCCAAATCCTTTCAAGTTCAACCTAAATTTGTAACAGGAGCTGGGGATGTTTGGGATGCTGCAAATATGCTTGGATATCTTGCAAGTCTAGATGACCTTGAAAGACTACGGTTTGCAAATGGCACAGCTTCTCTCTATATTGGAAATCCACTTGGGATTCCACCAACAATGGACGAGGTTTTGTCATTTGTTAGGGCTAATAGTCCATAGGGCCTTCAATTAGATAGTGTAAAATTTGATGAAATTACCACATCAAACAGTGTTTTTCGATCAAAAAACTGATCTTAGCGGTGCTACAAATTGAGAGAAAGGTTTTTTAATAATCTAAAATTTAGAACTGACAAGTTGAATTACAAATTTTTTGTTGCAATACTAGCTGCGATGATTTTCTCTGTAGCATTGCCAACAATATCTGCAAATGCTCAAACTAGCTCAACAAGCAGTGATGCGGCATCACAATCACTTCAACAATGTATTCAACAATTTCAAGGCTCAGATCACGGTTATTGCGCCAATTTCTATACTTCTGATGTAGCAAGATCAGGTACATTAACTCAATATTTCCTACAAGGTTCACTTGCAAATAGTATTGTAGTATATGAAAATACACAGGTTACACTTTCTGGTCTCAAATCAACTACTCCTGATTCTGGCAAGACATTGACTTATCAATGGGGTCAAGTTTCAGGCGATACTGTAACATTTACTCCAAGTCCTACTGCTCCAGTGATATCTTTCGTCGCTCCTGCAGTGCCTGCAAATGAAGTCAAGTCATTAAAACTATCATTAACTGTCAATGATGGATACGGACTAAATGATACTACAACATTCAATGTCGTAGTTTTACACGTTAATCATCCTCCGGTTGTTACAATAAATCCTGATCAAGTAGTAGATGAAGGATCTACAGTGTCTCTCATGGCTAATGCAACAGATCAAGACAATGATCCATTGACACTAGCATGGGGTCAATATTCTGGCTCTGCTGTACAATTATCATCAATTAGCACTACTGGAACATCATTTGTGGCTCCAGCAGTAGCACCTGGTCAAACTGCAACTTTGTTATTTGTATTTACTGCAGATGACGGAAATGGCGGAAAGGCAGCAGCCATGACCAAAGTTACTGTTAAAAGCACTCATCAAGATCCAACTGTATCATGCCAAGACGCTTCTGTTAATTCTAATTCTCTAGTTAGACTACCAGTATCGGTTGCAAATCCAAGTGGTGACACAATCTCATACTACTGGAGACAGATCTCTGGACAACCAGTACAATTGTCTTCTAGTACTGACATGAGCCCAACATTTGTAGCACCAACTCCAAGCGCTACTAGTAGCACACTTCAATTCACATTAGATGTATCTGACAACATGGTTGATATCCCATCATGCTCTGTCACTGTAAAGGTCAATAATCTACCAGCAGCAGGACAAGCACCAGTTGCTAACGCAGGTCCAGATCAAACAGTCTCACCAAATAGCAGAGTTGTATTAGATGGAAGTGCTAGCACAGGTGACAATATCACATACAAGTGGGAACAAATCAGCGGTGACCCAGTCACTCTAATATTGGGCAGCACTGCTAATCCAGCATTCTACTCACCATCTGCTGACTATGGCCAACAGAAAGTAGTAGAATTCAAACTCACAGTGAGCAACCCATATGGTGTAGACACCAGTACAGTGAAGGTTACAATAGTTCAGGACAACAATCCTCCAACTGCTAGAATTAACGTAGCACCATAACTCTTTCATTTTAAAAATATCTTTTAAAATAAAATTATTTGAATTTTAGATAAATTTTTTATTTTTATTGAGGCTCTATTGTGGCTGGCGGTTTGCTTGAAATTACATAGCTAACCCACGCTACATCTTCTACTTCATTTGTAATTCTGTTACTGATTCTTTCAAGTATTTCAGATGGTAGTCTTGTCCAGTCTGCAGTCATTGCATCAATAGAATCAACTATTCTGACAAGAACCACGTGGCCATATTTTCTCTCATCGCCAACTACACCTACAGCTCTATCATCTCCAACTGCTGCATATGCTTGCCAAACCTTTCCATGCCATCCTGATGATACAAGCTCATTTTCTACAATTTTGCTTGCATGTTTTGAAATCTGTAATTTCTCTGGAGTGACTTCACCCATTATTCTCACTGCAAGACCAGGTCCAGGAAATGGATGACGATAAAGAAGTTTATCCGGAACACCTAGAATTTTACCAACTTTTCTTACCTCATCCTTGTACAAAAATCTGAGTGGTTCCAAGACTTGCAAGTTCAACCATGAAGGTAATCCTCCTACATTGTGATGGGTTTTGATTACTGCTGCAGGACCTTTTGAAACTCCGCTTTCTATGACATCTGGATAAAGTGTACCCTGTGCTAGCCATTTGAAGGGACCATTTTTCTCAGCAAATTCTGTGAATACTTTGACAAATTCTTCTCCTACAATCTTTCGTTTTTGTTCAGGATCAGTTATTCCCTTGAGTCTTGTAAGAAATCTTTCTTTGGCATTTATTGTTGTGAAATTCATTCCAAAATTATTCTCAAACATGTTTTCTACTTCTACTTCTTCATCCATTCGTAAAAGACCATTATCTACAAAAACACACTTGAGTCTGTTTCCTATTGCCTTTTGAATCAACAATGCAGCTACTGTGGAATCAACACCTCCGCTTATTCCACATAATACGTTACCATCAATCTTTGAAATTTCTAATACTGTTGATTCTATAAAATTCTCCAAGGTCCAATCTTGTTTTGCTTTACATATGTTCAAGACAAAATTCTTGAGAACCTGAGTTCCATTTTCAGTGTGGATTACCTCTGGATGAAACTGTATACCATATACCATTTTTTGCTTGTTTGCAATTGCTGCTGCAAAAGAATTTTCAGTATGGCCTATTACGGTAAATCCATCTGGTAAGCTTTCGGCAGCATCACCATGGCTCATCCAAGCTCTTGTTGATTGGCCCATGTCTGCCAACAGATCAGAATTGTTGTCTATACTAAGCAAAGAAGATCCGTATTCCTTGTGAGAACTTTTTACTTTACCTCCAAATTTATTCACAATTAATTGATGACCGTAACATATTCCTAGTACTGGAAGTCCAATCTCAAATATTCCACTTGTTGGTTGTGGTGAATCTTTATTGTATACACTTGCAGGTCCTCCACTGAATACTATGCCTTTGGGATTAATTTGTCGTAGTTCTTCTAATGATATGTCATACGGAACAAGTTCCGAGTAGACTGAAAATTCTCTAATTCTTCTACAAATGAGATGACTATATTGCGAACCAAAATCTAGTACAATTATCTTGTCCATGATATCACTTTTGAGAATTTTCAATCATTCTTGAAAATGACCAAGTTATTGTATTTATTATCTCGTTTACCCTTTCCTTTTGACGATAATTTCTGATGAGAATCTCTCTGATTCTATTACCGTCTTTATTTACTAAACATGATATTGCAACATTTTGTGGAATTGTACCACTCTGAACATCTTGTCTATCTTGATTTTCCATTCCTCCAATTATTCGTCCTAAGAAAAATGACTTGAATGGATGAGTTTCCATATCTAATATGGTGTCTTCTGATGGAATGATCACTAGCTCATCAGGAGTTACATGTACATTTGCTAAAATTTTGTTGTCTTGTGTCTTGATTGGTATAATAGAAGATGTTGATGTAGGTTGATTCTGTGGTATGTTCTGTTTGTTGGATACAAGCGAAGATGCCTTGCTGAAACTTGATTGCTTTACAAGAGAATCAAGAATGCGAAGATTATGCTTAAACTTGTCTACTTCTCTTTCTTTTTTCTCAATCTCTTCAGAGATCCATTCCCTTAATTCTAAAATGTCGCGAAGATTCTCCTCTGAATAATCCATGTTTTTTCTATTGTTGAGTGGATATAAATATTAAAACAAATCTTATCGTCTAACCAACCTTTGAAGATCTGTCAATTTTATATTTTTGAATCCTGTTATTGACTGAGATGTTGTATAGAGATCTGCATTACTCTTTGAGGCTAGCCATTCTAAGAGTGATTTTGCTTTTTTCATCTTTTTTATCTTTACAAATCTGTTGTATGCTCCATATTTAGAATATTTTCCTACTTGTGTACCAAAATCCATTCCAATTAAAATAATTTCAGATGCTCCAAAATGATTAGCAAGAAACACACATCTATCACCATCAGTGAATCCGCCAAAGTTTTTGATTTTTCCAAATGGTTGATCCTCTGTTGTCCCTATACAATACCTGAATGAAATTGCATATGGCAATTTCTTAATATTGTCGCCATGTGAGTGTACAATCATTATTGACTTTAATTCTGATGATTTTCTGAGGAACTCTATATTTCCATCAAGATCTGTAACTATGATATCTGGCACCATGTTATTTTCAAGCATTGCTTGCGTGGCACCGTCTGCAACAATCGTTGTAAAACCTTTGAATTTTTTAAGATGTATCAAGGAATGACTCAAAGATGGACCTGCTCCAATAACGAAAACAATTTTGTTTTTAATTTTTCTCTCCAAAACATTCATTTGAAATTTATTTTTTAGAAATGAATTGAGAATCTTGGCTGATTTTATCTCTCTTGATCTATCATAATTGAATTCTTTTAAAATCTCTAGATATTTTTGATGCCAACCATCTAAAGCCATGTAAGTCTAAATGTATCTGGGTTAATCATAAATCATATGCATCAACTAGCAAGAGTAAGCGTTGGTAACTCTAATCCTATACGAATAATGGGAATAATTAATACGAGTCCAGAATCATTTTATAAAAAATCAGTATTTACTGATAGAAAAATTATAGAAAAAACTGCCAAACTGATGGAGGAAGAAGATGCTGATTTTATTGATGTTGGAGGAATGTCTACAGCCCCATATCTCAAAACTCTTGTATCAGAAAATCAAGAGATAAAAAGAATTACCGATGCTATAAACGCCATAAAAAAAGTCTCAAAATTACCAGTTTCGATTGATACATGTAGAGCAAAGGTTGCAGAGGTTGCTCTCCAATTGGGCGCAGAAATAGTCAATGATGTCTCGGGATTAAAGTATGACAAAAATATGGTTAATGTACTTGAGAAATACTGTCCATCTGTTATTTTGTGCGCATTTAGTAGCAAGCTAGTTGGAGGAAATCAAGTTTCACAGGCAAAAAAATTGATTGACCAGAGTGTTGGATTAGCATTAAAATCCGGAATACCCAAAAATAAAATTGTAGTAGATCCAGCTATTGGTTTTTTTAGAAAAAAGGCACAAGGTACAATATTTACAAAAATAAATTCTGATTGGCTACAAAGAGATATGCTGGTATTAAAAAATCTAAATTACATAAAACAAGAATATCCAATTCTTATTTCGGTTTCACGCAAATCATTCATAGGAGATCTGTTACGGGAATCTGATCCTGCAAATAGGCTCTATGGATCTCTTGCAGCAGAAACTTTTGCTGCTCTAAATGGTGCTGACTTGATAAGAACTCATAATGTCAAGGCTACTAGTCATGTTGTACAAATCGTAAAAAACTTGCAAAATTTCAAGAAAGGCTTATAACAGATTTTCATTCTAATCAAGAAGGTTTAGTTGGAAATACGGGAAGGACTAACATTTGACGATGTACTCCTTGTTCCCAAACGATCTGGTATAGTTACTCGATCTCAAACAAATTTACAGACAAAACTTTCTAAAAATATCTCTCTTAACATTCCAATAATTAGTGCAAATATGGATACTGTTACTGAATCTGCTATGGCAGTGGCAATAGCAAGAGAGGGAGGTATTGGAATCATACATCGCTTTCTTACTATCTCAGAACAGGTAAATGAAGTACTCAAGACTAAACGTTCAGGTAGCATTATAATCGAAAATCCATATACCATACATCCAGATCAAACAGTACGTGAAGCCATAGAATCTATGAGAGAAAAAGGAGCTTCGGGATTACTTGTGACAGATAATCAAGGACAATTAGTTGGGATACTGACAAGACGAGATATTGTGATGTTAGAACCTAAAGATGAAAGTAAAAAGGTAACCGAAGTTATGACAAATGATGTTATCACTGCACAATTTGGAGTTGATATAACTCAAGCCAAGGATATATTGAGGAAAAATTGCATCGAAAAATTACCCCTTTTGGATGAAAGAGGACATGTCAAGGGTTTGATCACTAGTAAAGACATTATAAATTCTGGAAATTATCCACAAGCATCAAAGGACAAAAAGGGAAGGCCGCTAGTTGGCGCAGCAGTTGGTGTAAAAGGTGATTTTATGGAACGAACTGAAGCATTGTTGGATGCAGGTGCAGATGTTATAGTAGTAGATATTGCACATGGTCATAGCGAAAATGCACTCAATACAGTTCGGTTGATAAAAAAAGCATTTCCAAGCTGTGAATTGATTGCAGGAAATGTGGCTACTGCTCAAGGAACAGAAGATCTAATCAAAGCTGGAGTGGATGCAGTAAAGGTAGGAGTTGGTTCTGGTTCAATATGTATTACTAGGGTAATCACTGGCTCTGGAGTGCCACAACTTACTGCTGTAATGGATTGTGCACAAGTTGGTAAAAAATATGATATTCCAATAATATCTGATGGTGGTGTCAGAACATCAGGTGATGCTACCAAGGCACTTGCAGCAGGAGCATCTACTTTAATGGTTGGCAGCTTGTTGGGTGGAACTGATGAAAGTCCAGGTTCATTTATGATGAAAAACGGCAAGCGATACAAAATTTACCGCGGAATGGCATCATTTTATGCAGCTCTTGGAAGAAAAAATAAAGAAACTAGCAATGCCTCAATGGTAGAAGATCTCAATGATTATGTTGCAGAAGGTGTTGAGGCAATGGTTCCATACAAGGGTAGCGTAACTGATATCATAAAACAACTAACTGGAGGAATTCGATCTGGTTTGAGTTATTGTGGTGCAAATAACATTTCACAAATGCAACAAAATGCAGAATTTATAAAAATGTCAACTGCGGGATATGCAGAAAGTCAACCGCACGATGTTGAATTGATGTGATTTACTTTAAATATAATCAGGAATAATTTTTCATAATGCTTACAAAAAGATCTGCAGCTGGAATTGGAATAGGTCTAGTTGCTGTTGTACTAGGTACCTTTTTCTTGTTACAGACAATTCTGACTAATGTTCATGATGTCAATGATACTGTGGACATTGGAAAAAATGATGTCTTTCAGTTTGATGCAGAGAAACATTATCATGAACTTCTCAATGTCACTGGAAGTTCATTTCATGTGCATATGAAGACACCTAGCACCGGTCTGCAAATTGACAAAGATTTTGAAAAGCAAGTAAGTTTTGACTGGTACAGTCTTGAGAATGGACAACATTTCATAAACATAACAAACACTGGAGGTTCACCGCTTCATGTAACAGGAAAACTAGAAGCAGTTACAAATCCATTGATATTCACATCCCACCTAATAGTAATATCTTCTGGAATTCTAATAATTGGAATAAGTGCGGCGTTTTCAATTAGACGACCAAAAGGGTTCTAGGCTAATTCAGCTCGTGGATAAGAACCTAATATCTTGAGAAATGTTGTGTTTACCTTTATCTTCTCAAGAGTATCTTGGATATTTCTATCATCTTGGTGGCCCTCAAAATCCACATAAAAATTGTACTCCCACGGAGTATTTTTTGTGGGACGAGATTCAATTTTTGTTAAATTGATGTTACTTGTGTTGAATTTTTCAAGAATGTTGTACAGTGCTCCTGGGATGTGTTTTATTGCAAAAATTATTGATGTCTTGTCTTTTGACGTTCTCTCTTTTTTCTTGTTTGCTAAGATGAGAAACCTGGTATAGTTGTTTGAATTGTCCTCTACTCCCTCTCTTATTATTGGAACATTGTATATCTCAGCTGCCTTTCTGCTTGCAATACAGGCAATGTTGTTCTTGTTGAGTTCCAGAAGGATCTTTACACTGCCAGCGGTATCATAAGTTGGTATAGGTTTCAAGTGATTCTCTTGAATGAATTTTCTGCATTGACCAAGTGCTTGTGGATGGGAATACACTGTGTCAATTTCTTTCAAACCTTGCAAACCAATAAGACAATGTGATATTCTGTGATATGTCTCATCTACTACACTTAGCTTGGTAGTAAGTAACAAATCATAACTCTCACCAACACTCCCTTCTAGTGAGTTTTCTACCGGAAGTATAGTGTAATCTGATCTTCCATTTTCTGTAGAATCTAATGCCTCGTAAAATGTAGGATTTGGAACTGTTTCTATTGATTCTTTGAAAAAACTAACTGCAGCAGCTTGACTGTATGCTCCTGGCTCTCCTTGGAATGCTACTTTTAACATATTCTTAGTTAGAGTTGAATTTTATAAAATCGCTGTTTCCAAATCTGGTTGATAACTTTCTCTCTTCTATGTATCCGCAATCTATGCACTTTATGTTGCTGCCCATTGCAACAACTTTTGCTCCGCACCTGTTACATTGGGTAAACAAAACTCCAAGTTCAGGTTCACTAATAGTTGCATGTACAACACCATTAAGAAGATTGATTATTTTTGCAGATACTATGTCACCTACTCGTACAAGAATTCTTTTCTTTGCTCCTTTTGCCTGACAAATGCATTCTAGACCTGAGTGTGTAGGTTTTCCATTTATGTACAAAATGTTTATGGCAAACATGTTATTCATCAATGCCGAAATATTTCCTGTTATCACGTCATTTGTTTTGGCAACTGCAGGTTTTCGCATCTCATTGATTTTTGCTATACGATTTGTTTTGTCAAATTCTGGGGTGCCTACGACTAGTGATCTTATTGACTGACCGTCATCGAAGGTATTGTTACCCATTTCAAATTCTTCAATTATTGCAATTTTATCCCCTGGAAGGGCTGGTTTCTGAGACAATGCCTTGATTTGCAATTTGATGATTATAATTGTTTATTATGATTTTTCTGTATTTACAGGCTTGAGATTTTGTGTTTTCTAGACATGAATCTAGGGTTTTTTGAAATGATCATTTTAAACAAGCTTTAGGCTAATACTTGATAATTCTAGAAATATCATATCGATTTCATTGGTGTACATTCATGAAAATTAAAACTGGCATAGTATTATGGTTAACAATAGTAATAGCAATAGTGGCTATAGTGAGCTTTTCAATGTCGCAGGTGGTATCAGATTACTTCAAAAAGACAATACTTGAACGTGATATTGATGTTAATGCAAAGTTCATTCAATTACAGGCAAGACAGCACTTGACGCCTGAAGATTTTATTGCCAAAGATTTTGCAAATAAAGATAAAACGTACAAAAAATTCTTTGATGAAATTAATACTGACGAAATAGTACGATTCAAAGTTTGGAGTACAGATAAAACAATAGTATATTCTGATCAGAAAGATGAGATTGGAAAGACTTTTTCTGATGATGATGAATTAAATGATGCATTGGGTGGAGAAGTACAATCCGAGATTTCGGATTTGGAAAAATCTGAAAATATATCTGAGAAAAATTTTAAACAGTTGATCGAGATATATGTTCCAATAAAATCTGATTCTGGTACAGTTATTGGTGTAATTGAAACATATGCCTCAATGGATCTTGTAAATACATACATCGGAAATGCAAATCAAAGTATTTTCCTTATTGCTATTGCTGGCATAAGTTTTGTTAGTTTGACTGTCCTCCTAGCATTTAATGTATTTAGGAAAAACTTGATCAATCCTGTATTAGATATTCGTATCCAAACTAAGAAGATCCAAGAAGGAGATTTTGATATAAAATCTGAATCAAAAGGATATGATGAAGTCAAAAAACTAGGAACTGCAGTAGAAGTAATGGCATTCAAATTAAAGGAACAACAAGTGAAAATTGCCAAGACTGAGAGATTATCTGCAATTGGTGAACTGGCTGCAAGACTTGCACATGATTTGAGAAATCCGTTAAGTGTAATACGAAATTCATTATCATTGATACGACACAAGTATGGATCAATTCCAAATTCTGTCAATGATTTTGATAGAATTGATAGATCTGTATTAAGAATGTCGCACCAACTTGAAAATGTGATGGATTTTGTTACTACTAGTGAACTTCAATTGAAAACAAAACCCCTCAATGAAATAATTAAAAACGCAGTCGAGAAAGCTAATGTTCCTGATTCTATCAAGATCAATTTACCAACTAAAGATATCATACTTGATTGTGATCCTTCAAAATTAGAGATAGTTTTTGATAATATTTTGGTCAATGCAAAACAAGCAATGGGTAATTCTGGTACTGTTGATATACGAACTAACCAAGACGAGAATTTGATTAAAATTGAAATTCAAGATTCTGGTACGGGAATACCCCCGAATGTGCTTCCTAATATTTTTGAACCATTATTTACCACAAAACAAGAAGGAACTGGCCTTGGTCTACCATCTTGTAAAAACATCATAGAACAACATGGTGGACAAATATCCGTTAAAACAGAATTAGGTAAAGGTAGTATATTCATAATTACACTGCCAATTATAGAATTACAAAAACAGATGAATGCTATTTCTTCCGTTTGATTCTGGTTAAGCGTATTGAACTGATAAACCTCCAAATTAGATTGGTTCTAAAATTATAATTGTCTTTTAACTGGATGGTGCTTCTTTATAGCCAGTGTGGAATTTCCAAGAATCCTTCCACGCTTTCCTTTCTTAATATTTTTAGTAATGCATTTGCTTGAGGAGTAGACAAGACTGGTTTGTGAAAATGATTGTCAGTTGATATTCTTGGACATGCAACCTGAATAAAGGCATCAATTCCCTTGAGGTTGCGCAATTTGTCATCTGTAATATCTGTTATAGCAAAGAGTTGAACTTTCTTTCCGATATTTTCCAACTCTTTTTTGAACTTGAGTGCAGTAACTTTTGAAAATTGACCTTCTTTTAATCCAATAATTATGCCAAATGTTTCTGCCTCTGCAGCCTTGTAAACTGTCAATATTGCCTTCTTCTGTAGAGTTCTTGCAAATTCGGTAACCTCTCTGACCTCATTGAAGTATGGATCGAGTACATATGTTGGTAGATTGGTAGACAAGGCAATTCCTGCTGCATGAAAATTACTCTGTCCTAGAAACACATTTGCCTCAACTATCTTCTTGGTTTCAGCAACTGGATAAAATTCACATCCAAATACCTGTCCATCGTTTAGTTGACCTTTTCCTTTTCCGATTTTTACTGTAATCCCATTTTCTTCAAATATTTTCTTTACCTTGTCAATTTCGTGTAGGTGTTGGCTATCTGTAACAAGCGAGATTGTCTTTTCCTTCATCTCTACTGCACATTTTTTTGCAATGTTTTCAAATGGCATGTCATCAAAAGCATTTATGAGAATTATGTTGTCACCAAAACTTGTTGAATTGATTGTATGTCCTATGTGAAACAAAATCTCTGCTCCAAGTACTTTGGCACCGTTTGAGTTAAGATCACAGGTTCCAAAACAGCTGTCTGCTAGTACATATGCCGGAATTCCAGATATTGCCATTATTCTTGAGGCTGTCTCTTGGATCTTTGGTATTATTCCATCCGGACCATTTAATGCCACTGAAACTGGTTTTCTTTTTTCTATCTCTTCGAAAATCTTTTTCTCATCTATTACTATCAATCGTTATCGACAATTGTTTTTTTAATTTAAATCAAACGAACTGGCCACAATATTTAATATCGCACATTTCAAAGACCAAACTAATGCCTATTGCTTTTGTGCTGATAAATGCAGAATTAGGAGCAGAAACTGAACTGCTAAACCAATTAAAAAATATGTCAAGCGTGAAATACACCTATGTTTTGTATGGCGCATACGATCTGGTGGTAAAAGTAGAGGCACCAGATAATGAGACCCTGAAGAAAACCATCTCAAACAACATAAGACAACTCAAAAATGTACGTGCAACCCTTACCATGACTGTAATCGAATGAAAGAAACATCCATTCTCCATATTGGATTTGATGATACTGATTCCAGAAAAGGAATGTGTACCACTTTTCTTGCTTACAAGGTAGTAGAATATCTAAAAAAAGAAAAAGTCAAGTTTCTTGATTATCCATATTTAATTCGATTTAATCCAAACGTACCATGGAAAACCAGAGGGAATGGAGCTGTTGCATTAAAACTTCAGACTACAAAGCCTGAATTGATTAAAAAAAACATCGTCAAATACATTCAAAAGTATTCTGCTATACGAGATGGTGCAAACCCTGGACTCGTTTTTTATGAACATAAAGACATCCCAGAAAATTTTGCTAAATTTGGAACGATGGCACTACATCGTCTAGTGAGTAGAAAAGAAGTAAAAAAATTCATACAAGACAATGGACTTGAAACATATCATCTTGGCAATGGTCAGGGACTAATAGGAGCAATAGGGGCAATAGGATATGGTTTCAGGGATCATACTTTTGAATTAATTTCATATCGCGATAAAACAAATCTGGGAAAAAAAAGAGAAATTTTTAAAGACAGTGTACAAAAAATGCAACAAATAACATTTCCTAAAACATTCAACAGTTTTGATGAATCAAAGAATAGAATCTTGATTGCACCACATGGTCCTGATCCAGTACTCTTTGGTGTACGTGGTGAAGATCCTGATGCTGTAATAAGAGGTGCATCTCTTGTAAAATCAAAAGAAAAATTCTGTGGTTATATGGTATTTCGCTCAAACCAAGGTACAGGTGATCATCTACAAAATGAACTTGATGTGGAAAACCTAAAACCGTTTTCTTCTGGTTATGTAATTGGAAAAATATCCACAAAACCTAAAACAGTTCTTGGCGGACATGTATTTTTCTCCATATCTAAGAACAAAATTACAATAAAATGTGCTGTGTACAAACCAACTAGACTTGCTATTGTTGCAGAAAAATTAATGGAAGGAGATTTAATAAAAATTGGCGGTGGCATAAGGAAATCATCAAAAAAACATAAACAAGTTCTAAATGTGGAATTTCTTGAAGTACTTGACCTTCAAAAACATATGATTATGACAAATCCGACTTGTATGAAATGTAACAAGCGCATGAAATCAAAGGGCAAAAATCAAGGATATCAATGCTCAAAATGTGGAAATACTGGTTTGACTAAAGTACAGCAAGAAATTCCAAGACAAATCAGAAAACAATTCTATCTACCTGTAGTCTCTGCACACAGACATCTTACGCGTCCAATGCAAAGAATTGGTAAAATTAACACCGATATGAAATTTCATAATTCTAAAAAATGGTTCTCTAAAGCAAATTGAAATTGTCTTGAAGATAGCGGGGAGTAGATTTGAACTACTGACTTGCGGGTATCTCATCAGTATTGATTATGAGCCCGCCGGGATGACTTAGCCCCTTAGTCTGACTTCCCCACCCCGCTAAGTGGAGAAAAGTCTCAAGGGTGATATATACTCTTTAAACGAATTTAGAAATAATTAATAGGATTTCCAAAGTCTTTGTATCGTGGATAAAAAAACTAGAATATTTGCAATAGCTGTCGCAGTTGCAGCTTCCATCTTGATTATCACCTCGCCATCAGGTTCAATTGTAATTCCAAAACCAAATACTAGTTCTTCAGGAACTGATGCGGTAAAAATTATTGCAACAAATTTGCAAAAACCCTGGGCATTAACATTTGGTGATGGAAAAATCTTTTTTACTGAAAAAGTTGGAAGATTACGAGTTGTAGATAATGGTACACTTGTAAATGAATCTGTAGCTGATTTTCGAGTTGCTGATATTTCAGATGCAGGTCTTCTTGGAGTAACAACACATCCAGATTTTGTACAAAATCATTTCATGTATGTTTACTATACCTACAAAGAGGGAGACAAGCTATGGAACAAAGTGCTTAGAATCACAGTATCTAATGATAAACTAGTTGATGCACAGGTGATACTTGATAAAATTCCTGGTGCCGAATTTGATGATGGCGGCGTAATCAAATTTGGTCCTGATAAAAAACTCTACATCGGTACAGGTGATGCAACTGATCAGAATGCTGCTCAAGATTTGACTTCACTTGCTGGAAAAATATTACGATTAAATGATGATGGCTCTATTCCAAGCGATAATCCTATCCCCAATTCACCGATTTACTCACTTGGTCACAGAAATCCACAGGGACTGACGTGGGATGACCAAGGAAATCTTTACGAGACTGAAGAAGGACCAACAAAAAATGATGAAATAAACCTTATAGAAAAAGACAAAAACTATGGCTGGCCAAACCAAGAATGTTCTGGTTCAGCAGAATATCAATCTGCTCTAAACTGCTATAATGTCAGCATACAACCTTCAGGAATTGCATATTATGGTTCTGGAAAGCTTGATTTCAAAAACAGTCTAATACTAGCTACTCTTCGCGGTAATATCTTGTATCAACTTCCTATTTCTAACGGCAATATAACATCACAAAAGATCATATTGGATGGACTGGGAAGAATTCGTGAGGTCGGAGTAGGACCTGATGACTATCTGTACATACTTACAGGAAATACAGATGGACAAGGATTTCCAGACAGCAAAGACGATAAACTATTGAGGATTGTTCAATAAATTGACTGATTCACCAATTCCAAAATTTCATGAAAAGACAAGAGACGAAAAACTAAAAGTGCTAGAATTCTTCTCTAATCTTTCAAAAGAAGACATCCAGATTTTGAAAGGCGAAGGGGGAATTAACTTTGATCAGGCCAATAACATGGTTGAAAACGCAATTGGAATCATGTCATATCCACTTGGAATAGCAACAAATTTCAAAATAAATGGAAAGGACTATCTCATTCCAATGGTAATAGAAGAACCATCAGTAATTGCAGCAGCATCAAAAGCAGCTAAAATTGCAAGAAAACACGGAGGATTTACAATGGAAGCCGATGAGTCGTACAGTATTGGTCAGGTTCAAGTTGTTAATGTTGATGTAAAATCTTGCATCTCTAAAATAATGGAGAATTCTGATGAAATTATTGTTCTTGCAAATTCCAAAAGTAAAACTCTTTCAAAAATGGGGAAAGGTGCAAAAACAATTTCATGTAAAGAGGTCATGACAGAATTAGGTCCTATGCTTGTAGTTGAGATTCTAATAGATGTAGGTGATGCAATGGGAGCTAATGTGACCAATACAATGTGTGAAGCAGTTGCACCACTAATTGAAAAAATAACTGGAGGAAGAGTAATTTTGAAAATATTATCTAATTATTCAACAAAAAGATTGGTGAAGGGTAATGCCATATTTGATAAAGAAGACTTGGGCGGAGAAGAAATTGTAAATAACATAATCTGGGCTTATGAGTTTGCTGCAAATGATCCTTACAGAGCTGTTACACACAATAAAGGAATAATGAATGGAATCATAGCCGTTGCAAATTCTACTGGACAAGACACAAGAGCAATTGAAGCTGCCGCTCATGCATATGCATCAAGACACGGTAAATACACATCACTTACAAAATGGAAAAAGAATAAAGATGGAAATCTAGTTGGGGAAATTGAAGTGCCAATGTCAGTAGGAATAGTTGGTGGAATCATAAACATTCATCCCATGATAAAGACATGTGTAAAAATTCTAGGTACAAAATCAGCCCGGGAATTGTCTTGTATTATTGGAGCTGCAGGCCTTGCACAAAACCTCAGTGCCCTAAGGGCATTGTCTTCAGAAGGAATTCAAAAAGGACATATGAAATTACATGCACAAAACATAGCCGCAAGTGCTGGTGTTCCACAAGAAAAAATGGCTCATATAATAGCACAAATGACTAGAGAAGGAAATATTTCGGTAACCAGAGCAAAGGAGATTCTAGAGAATCTCTAGGCGACTAAATATATATCCAAAGAAGTTTGTTAGGACTACATTGACTATAGTAAAATTTGCTGTTCCAAAAGGCAGTATAGAAGAAGCGACTTTTAAGATACTTGAAAGATCATGGACACGTGTAGTTAGAAGAGACAGGACCTATCGTGTAATGTTAGATGATCCACAGATTGCAGTCAAGATGTTACGACCTCAGGAAATTCCGAATTTAGTATTTGCAGGTCTATATGATGTAGGTATAACAGGAAGAGACTGGGTCAAAGAAACAGATTCTGATGTAGAAATACTTCTTGATTTAGAGTATGGCAAGATAAAACTTGTAATTGCAATACCTGATTCTTATAATTTTAAATCACTAGATGATATGATTTTATCTTATGCAAAGAAGAAAAAAATATTACGAATTTCTTCTGAGTATCTAAATACAACAGCCAAATTTATCATGCAATGTAAAAACTACAAGAAACTTTATGGTTCAAAACAACCTATCATTGTAACTCCGTGGTTAAGTCAGGGTTCTAACAAGAATGTCCAGATCTTTTTATCTTTTGGTGCAACAGAAGCAAAGCCTCCGGAAGATGTTGATGCTATAATAGATGTAACAGAGACTGGTACTACTCTGACACAAAATCAACTAAAGATAATTGAAACTGTAATGGAATCATCTGCGGTATTAATTGCAAATAAAGTATCGCTCAAAGACAAATCAAAACGAGAGAAAATCTATGATATAGTAACTATGCTAAGAGGCGCAGTAGAAGGAAAAAAACATCTCCACATATTCTTAAACGTAAAAGAAGAACACCTTGACAAATTGCTACATGACCTTCCTTCTCTCAAACGTCCCACAATAAGCCCTCTGAGTGAAAAAGGATGGTATGGTATCAATACAGTAATTCCAAAATCTGAATTCCATAAAATGATTCCAAAATTACGAAAAATCGCTCAAGGTCTAGTAGTACATGAGCCAAAACAAATACTGGCACTTGAGGAGATAAAACGCGATGAGGAAAGTTGATGAGAATCATAGATGTCAAATACATGGGTTCTATTATAGAATCTGCAAGACCAAAAACAAGTAACACAACAAGACAACAAGTCTTATCCATAATTTCTGATGTACAAAAGCGAAAAGACAAGGCTCTCAAGGAATACGAAACAAAGTTTACTGGGGTAAAAATTCACTCTTTAAAAATTACACAACAAGAGATCAAATCTGCATACTCGAAGGTAAAAAAAGAACAAATTGCTGGAATAAAACTTGCAAAAACACGATTAGAAAAATCTGAAAATGCACTACGAAAAAAATTACAAGATGTATCTGTAACAATTGATGGAATTGTAATCAAAAAAACATTTTTGCCAATTGATACTATTGGATGTTACATTCCTGGAGGGAAGGCAAGATATCCTAGTACTGTTGTCATGTCTGTTGTTCCAGCAAAGGTTGCCGGTGTCAAGAAAATAATCGCCGTGTCTCCTTCTAACGAGAAAGGGGAAATAGATCCGCTTACGCTTGTGGCTGGGAATATTTGTGGCGTAAACGAGTTCTATAGGATAGGTGGTGCACAGGCCATTGCAGCCTTGGCATATGGTACAGAATCAATACCGCAAGTAGACAAGATAGTGGGTCCAGGGGGTGCATTTGTTACCCTTGCAAAATCATTACTAAGTGAGGCGGTTTCAATTGACATGGTTGCAGGTCCTACAGAGCTTGCCATTCTTGCAGATCTTACTGCAAATGCAGAACTTGTCGCACTTGATTTGATCTCTCAGGCAGAACACAGTCCAGATACTATGTGTTGCCTAATTACAAATTCATCAAAATTAAAAGATTTGGTACTTGAATTATTACAGAAAAAAATTAGAACGATCAAGAGATCCTCTATTGTAAAAGAGAGTCTACAAAAAAATGGATTTATTGTTATGTGTAATACAGAACAACAAATGATAGATTTTACAAACAGACTTGCACCTGAACACCTTGAAATAATCACAAAAAAACCGCAGCAAGTAGCAAAGAAGATAAAATCTGCAGGCCTTATACTAGTGGGAACGAATACACCATCATCAGCAAGTGATTATCTGTTAGGATCAAATCACATACTTCCAACTAACCGGTTTGGAAGGACTAGAGGTTCATTGGGTGTGTTGGATTACATGAGGATACAAACCCAAGTAGAATCCTCTCAACCTGCCTTGAAGAAAATTTCAAAATATATGCAAGCTCTAACTGAAGCAGAAGGCTTACCAAATCACTATGAAGCAGTACGGGGAAGATTGTCATGAAACAAGATTGGTTTGAGAAAGAATTGGAAAAATATTCCAAGCTTGCAGGTTACAAAAAACCTGAAAAACATTCTAATGCGATAAAACTTGACTCGAACGAAAATTATGCTGTATCTCAAGAATTCCTTGAAAAAATGATAAACGAAGTCAAAGAAAACATGGATGTACGAGAATATCCTCTGGGGGGAACAGAAAGACTAGCTCAAAATATTTCAAAATATACCAAGACACCAAAAGAGATGATTGGTGTTGGAAATGGCTCTGATCAAATAATTGATCTTTTTTTGAGTAATTTTGCTTCTAAGAATACTAAAATTTTGACATCAGATCCAACTTTTGGATTCTTTGAAGAGCGATGCAAGTTATACTCGATTCCAACAATAAAAATTCCATTTGACAAAAATATGACTCTTGATCTAGAAGAATTTTTGTCACACTCCAAAAAAGCTAGTATTCTTTATCTTGACACTCCAAACAATCCAACTGGATTTCAGTTTGAAAAACGAGATCTTGAAAGATTGATTCGTGAATTCAAAGGTCTTGTAATCGTGGATGAAGCATATGCAGAATTTTCTGACTATTCTGTGATGGATATGACAAAGAAATTCAAAAATCTTGTTGTACTAAGGACTTTATCCAAATCATTTGGATTGGCAGGGCTTCGGGTGGGCTATTTTGTGGCCAATGCAAAGATAATTGAAACATTTACAAGAGTAATTCAATATCCCTACCCATTGAATGCCATAGCAATAGAGGTTGGCATAATGGCCTTACAACAATCAAAATATTTTGAAGACATCGCAAACCTTGTCAAGAAGGAACGTTCACGAATTATTTCCAATCTACGACAGATGAAAATATTTGAGGTGTTTGACTCGAAAGCAAATTTTGTTCTCTTTGCAGCTGGTGGTTCTAATCAACGAATCTACAAAGCATTGATTGAACAAGGAATATCAATTAAGAATATTGGTAAGATTGGTACGCATGAGGGTTGTTTGAGAGTTACAGTAGGTTCACAAGATATGAATTCTAAATTCCTTACTGCCATACGGGATTTGCTGAATTGACTCTGAAGGAAATGGAAGACGGAATTATAATCGATCTTACAAAGATTGAGAAGATGAGAAATCTTGATTCTATAATATTTGATTGTGATGGTGTTCTCATAGATGTGTCCAATTCATATGATTTGGCTATAAAAAAAACTGTGGATTTTGTTATCAACGAAATGACAGAAATAAACGACTCTGGATTGGTAACAACAAAAATGATCGAAGGCTTCAAGACCAGTGGAGGCTTTAATGACGAAATTGATGTTGCCTATGCATTAATACTTGGTATTGTTGCAGCAAAAAAGAGAAACATTCTCTTTTCTGATTTTATTCTACGGGTAATTGAAAATGCAGATCAAACTGGAATAAAATCTGTTGAGAGATATCTGGATGTCATTAATGTTGATGTTTCTGATATCAGACAAAAATTAGCATACCCGGGTAAGAAATTTCAAAATCCACTCTCTTCCATATTTGATGAAATATTTTATGGCTCTGAATTATATGAACAATTGTACAAGAGGAAACCGCAATTTTTTCATGGTCTTGGATTGATTGAAAATGATATTGTGCTTTTGAATAAAGATCTTATTGCAAAGCTACATCAAAAGTTTGACAAGAAAATTGCTATCGTAACAGGCAGAGGTAATTTGTCTGCAAAACATTCTCTCAAAGATTTATTCAAAGAGTTTGATCTGAACAATTCAAAATTTCTTGAAGATGAACCACGCGAGATGGCAAAACCCAATCCTCAATCTCTTATGTCTACAATACAAGGCATGAATGCAACTGTTTCGCTATATGTGGGTGATTCTATGGAAGACTATATCATGGCTCGTAAGGCTGACGAGTCTGGAATACCTACAATATTCTGTGGCATATATGGCACTAGCAAGGATCCTGAGGCAAAAAAATCCCTATTTGAGAACAATCATGCTGATATCATAGTCAAATCAATAGATCTAATTCCGAAGACATTAAATCTAGTCTAGGCATAAAGCACTTCTCTACTCGGGGATTTTAATGAAATCTAGAAAAGCACACATCAATAGGAAAACTAAGGAAACCGAGGTACTAGTTGATGTAAATCTAGATGGAACTGGGGTGATTTCTATCAAAACGGGTTTGCCATTTCTTGATCACCTAATTACATCATTGTCAAAACATGCCATGCTTGATTTGAAACTTAATGCAAAGTCCATGGATGGAATAGATCATCACTTGATCGAAGATACTGCAATAGCTCTTGGAAGTGCAATGGACAAATCTCTGGGTGACAGAGCGGGAATTGTAAGATTTGCTCACGCTTCAGTACCGATGGATGAATCTCTTGCAGAGGCATCTTTAGATCTTATCAAAAGACAATACCAAAGGATCGACTTGTCTATCCAGAGAAATCAAATAGAAGAAATCTCTAAAGAAGATTTGGAACACTTTTTCCGATCACTGGCTCAAAATCTAAACATCTGTATGCACATATCAGTAAAATATGGAGACAATGATCACCACAAGATTGAAGCTGCGATAAAGGCATTTGCAGTAGCTTGGAGATCAGCTGCAGGTTATGATAGTAAACAAAAAGGAATACCCAGTACAAAAGGTGCTATGTAGTGGTCAAAGTAGCAATATTTGACTATGGGGCAGGAAACATATTCAGTCTAAAATCATCCTTGGAAAAAAATGAAGCACAAGTAGACATAATAACCAATCTTGAAAAAATAAAAAATTATTCTGGGTTACTTTTACCTGGTGTAGGAAACTTTGATCCTGCAATAAAGAGTCTCCATACTTCAAAAGTTGCATTTCAGGATTTGGTAAAGAATCAGATTCCGGTATTAGGTATTTGTTTAGGTATGGAAATGTTCTTTGAGAAAAGTGAGGAAGGAAAACTTGGAGGACTAGGAGTTTTAGATGGCGAAGTAATTCTTCTTCCAAATAAATTCAAAATTCCGCATATGGGTTGGAATAATCTTCAGATAAAAAAACCGAGTATACTACTAGATGGAGTGAAGGAAGGTTCATGGGTTTACTTTGTTCATTCCTATAGAGTAAAACCAAAAAATGAAGAAATTATCATGGCAGATTCTGATTATGGGATAGATGTACCTGCTGTAATTGAAAACCAAACATTGTTTGGAACACAATTTCATCCTGAAAAATCTAGCAAAGTTGGCTCTATTATGATAAAGAACTTTTTACGAGTGTGCAAAAAGTGAAGGTAATTCCTGCCATTGATATCATGGATAACAAAGTAGTGCGTCTAGTAAAGGGAGATCCAAAAAACAAGACTGTATACAGTTCTGATCCTGTTGGAATGGCAAAAAAATGGGAAAAAGCTGGTGCAGATATGCTTCATGTGGTAGATTTGGATGCTACCCTTGGAACAGGTTCAAATCTACAAACAATTCAAAAAATTACCCAATCGGTTTCCATACCTGTTGAATCTGCTGGAGGTCTACGCACAAAAGAAATGATAGAAAATGCATTACAATTTTCTTCTAAAGTAGTTCTTGGAACTATTGCTTTTAAAAATATAGAGATCTTGGAAGAGGTTTCAAAGAAATTTGGAAAAGAAAGAATTGTGATATCTACAGATCAAATGGGAGGTAAAATAGTGATTAGTGGATGGAAAGAAAGTACTGGCATAGAACTTATCCAGGGAGTAGAAAGTTTTGTAAGACTTGGGTATTCCCAATTTCTCATAACCACAGTAGAAAGAGATGGAACACTACATGGTCCTGATCTTGATTCTCTACAAAAAGCATGCAGTATACAAAATACCAATGTTATCGCAAGTGGGGGAATATCTAACTTGCAAGATATTGTAAACGTAAAAAAATGTGGTGCGGCTGCAGTAATTCTTGGTAAGGCATTATATGATGGAAAGATATCCGTAGAAGAGGTTAAGACACTAGCATGACTTTAACCAAGAGAGTAATCCCTTGTCTTGATGTTGATAATGGTAGAGTAGTAAAGGGAATGCATTTTAAATCAATAAAAGATGCAGGCGATCCTGTTTTACTTGCAGAAAAATATAGTCAAGAAGGAGCTGACGAACTAGTCTTTCTTGATATAACAGCTTCTGAACAACAACGAGAAACAATCAAAAGTCTTGTACAAAAAGTAGCTCAGGTAATTGATATTCCATTTACTGTAGGTGGTGGCGTAAAGAACTTGCAGGATGCAAGAGATATTCTTCTTAGTGGAGCTGACAAGGTTGCCATTAACACTGGTGCTGTGAAAAACCCTGAAATAATAACAAAGTTGATGGAAATTTTTGGTAAACAATGTGTGGTAATAGCGATGGATGTAAAACGTAATTATGAGATAAAAGAAGATAGACACATCTTTACATCTGATTCCAAAAAGTTTTGGTTCGAGGTTTACATTTATGGCGGAAAAACTCCCACCAACCTTGATGCAATAGAGTGGGCAAAGGAGGTAGAAAGACGCGGCGCAGGTGAGGTTCTACTAACAAGTATAGACATGGATGGAACAAAGGAGGGATATGATGTACAACTCATTAAAGAAATAGTCAGTGCTGTAAACATACCAGTTGTGGCATCCGGAGGATGCGGCAAACCAAAACATATGCTTGATGTCTTCCTACAAACCAATGTGGATGCTGCTCTGGCTGCATCGATATTTCATTACAAGACCCATTCTGTAGATAGAGTAAAAGAATATCTCAAGGAAAATGGAGTCCCTGTTAGACTATAACAGAAAAATAGGGCCTCAAGTAAATGGTATTATGATGAATAAAAAGATAAATGATATTGATTTTGCAAAAAGTGATGGTCTTGTACCAGTAATTGTTCAAGATGTGCATTCTAAGGAAGTATTGACACTTGCATATGCAAATAAAGAGTCTCTAGAACTTACACAAAAAACTGGCAACTCGTGGTTTTGGAGCAGATCAAGAAACAAGTTATGGATGAAAGGCGAGGAATCAGGAAATGTACAAAAAGTCAAAGAAATCTTGGTAGATTGTGATTCTGATGCAATTGTATACCTAGTAGAACCAAGCGGACCTGCATGTCACACTGGAGACAGAGTATGTTTCCACAATGTTTTAGAAAAATAAATCTAGCACGGAGCTAAACCTTTTGGTACTGGTGCCATGCCTGAACCATTCTCTTCTCCTGGGATATACTCATTTATGATTTTAAATGATATTGATTTGTAAGAAACTCCTTTGAATATTATGTTCCAATTGCCCACAAGATCTGTGGCATTGCATAATGCTAGATTTCTTTCAGTAACTGGCTTGAAAAATTGTTTAAAATCAGACTTCATTGTTCCATTAAACGGTATCTTGGTATATGTATCTCCTTTTGGATCTACAACATCAATTTCTCCTACATCAGTTGGTTGTAAACCATTTACTATCATGAAAATATTTTCTCCAAGTTCGTATTGATTCTTATTGATTGAAAATGGACCTGATGCAATCCAATGCCATTGCTGTGACTCTAATTGTTTTTGTTGATAATAAGAATATGTTACGGCTGCAGCTATGCCAACTACTATGATTAATGCAATTATTTTTCCAGTGTGTTTCTTCTTCTTAGTTCTCTCTTTTATTTTCAATTTTTGAACTTTGTTTTGATGTTATTATTAATATTTCTTCTAATTGTAAAAAATTCATAAAATCTCTTAATTTACGAAATTTCCAAGTTGTGGACTCTTTTGTTATTAGATCTTTTTTAAAATTATGTCTAAATTTATATTAATTTTCACTTAATCTTATTGTTTTGTAATTTAAGTGTCACTTAAATTAATATTAGGATTTTTTATGTACTATTTTACGAAGTTAAGACTATCTTGGGAAAAATAAAGTTTCTACAGTGTAGAGAATGTAAGAAAGAATATGCTCCTACCTTCAAGTATATCTGTGAAGACTGTTTTGGTCCTCTTGATGTACACTATGATTTTCCATCAGTAAACAAGAATACTTTTTCAAATCGTGAACATACTTACTGGAGATATCATGAACTCTTGCCAATTGAATCAAAATCTAACATAGTAAGTATTGGGGCTGGAATGACTCCATTGATCAAAGCAGAAAAACTAGGCAAAGCACTCGGTCTTAACAATCTCTACATAAAAAATGATTCAGTGAATCCTACTTTCTCGTTTAAAGACAGACCCGCAGGTATAGCTGTATCAAAAGCAAAAGAATTTGGTTTGTCTGCAGTGGGATGTGCATCTACAGGAAACTTGGCATCAGCTACTGCAGCTCATGCAGCAAAGGGTGATTTTCCATGTTACATATTTGCACCAAGTGATATTGAACATGCAAAAATAACACAAGCTCTCTCTTATGGAGCTAATTTTATTTCAGTTGATGGAACTTATGACGATGCAAATAGAATCGCTGCACAAATAGGTGACAGTAAAGGTATAGGAATAGTAAACATAAACATGCGTTCCTACTATGTTGAAGGATCAAAAACACTAGCTTATGAGGTGGCAGAACAACTTGACTGGAAAGTACCTGATCAACTTGTTGTGCCAGTTGGAAGTGGGGCAATGTTAAATGCCATTTGTAAGGGATTTGAAGAACTTGAAAGTGTTTCATTAATCAATCAAGTTTCTAATATGCACATGATTGCAGCACAACCCCATGGATGCGCACCAATTGTTGATGCCTTTAAGCAAAATCTTTCAGAAGTAGCTCCTGTAGAAATTCCAGATACTATAGCAAAAAGTTTAGCCATAGGTGATCCTGGTGATGGTCAGTATGTATTACGACGTCTAAAACAATACAATGGTTTTGCTGAAGAATCAAACAACAAAGAAATCTTAGATGCTATACTGTTGCTAGCGAAAACTGAAGGAATATTCACAGAGCCAGCAGGAGGTGTTTCTGTAGCGGTATTGAAGAAAATGGTAGATGAGGGAAAGATTGACAAAAATGATTGCACAGTATGTTATGTTACAGGTAATGGATTGAAAACAACAGAAGTCATGATGGAGGTACTCCAAAAACCTCAAGTAATGCAGGCTGATGTTGGCAAAATATTGGCATTGGTGAGATAAATGGCAAATATCAAATTCACTATTCCTTCTGTATTGAACAAAGGTGGCGGCGAAAAAAAAATAGACTTGACAGCAGTCACCATTTCTGAGGCATTTATTAAAATTTCAGAACAACTAGGAGACGAGTTCAAAAGACGCGTTCTTAACCCCGATGGTTCTCCTAGATCACTTATCAACATATACGTAAACGGAAAAAACATGAAATTTTCTGGAGGTCTAGAGACCGCGCTAAATGATGGAGACGAGATTTATGTTTTGCCTGCAGTAGCAGGTGGTTCTGATCTTTCAAGTAAGGATCTTGAAAGATATTCAAGACAAGTGATGTTAGAAGAGATCGGCTATGAAGGTCAGCTCAAGCTCAAAAAATCAAAAGTATGTGTTGTTGGAGTAGGCGGACTAGGTAATCCTATAGTGACTCGATTAGTTGCCATGGGAGTGGGAACAATAAGAATTGTAGATAGAGATGTAATCGAAATATCAAATTTGCATAGACAAACAATGTTTGATGAATCTGATGTAGGCCAGGTCAAAGTTGAGGTTGCTGCAAAAAAGCTCAAAAAAATGAATTCAGATGTAATAATTGAGGCATTACCTGTGTCTGTAAATGATTATACTGCACTAGATGTAGTAGAGGGATGCGATGTTGTAATTGATGCACTTGACAGTGTTAATGCTAGATATTCTCTTAACAAAGCATGTATCAAAAAGAATATTCCATTTGTGACCGGAGCAGCAGTGGGAGTTTCAGGACAGGTATTCACTATACTGCCGCATCAAACAGCTTGTTATCACTGCATATTTCCATCACTTGATGAAAATTCAATGCCTACATGCAGTACAGAAGGAGTTCATCCCTCTATACTTTCTATTGTTGGAGGAATTGAGGTTGCAGAAGCAGTAAAAGTTCTCATAGGCAGAACCCCTACTTTGATAAACAAATTACTTTACATTGATCTTGATAATCTTGATTTCAATACTGCTGCTTTCAACAAGGTAGATGAATGTCCTGAATGTGGTTCAGGTAAACGTGAGGAATTGCCTACTCAAGAATTTATTGTTGAAGAATTATGTGGACGAAATAGAGGAAAGCGTACATTTTCTATCACTCCTACAACAATGATTGAGATTGATGTTCCAAAAATAACAAGTGTGGCATCAGGAAAAGGCTTCAAAGTACAAAACCAAGGTGAACTTGGATTGTCAATTTCTACTAATGATATATTTGTGAGTTTCTTAAAACGTGGTTCTGCTGTAATTGTTGGCGAAAAGGATGAAAATTCTGCCATTACATTATACAAAAAATTAGTAAACGCATAACAAATTTTTTCAAAAATCTATATTCTATTTATTATTTCAAGTAATTTCAAATAAGGATCTCCCATTGAGTCTAGAACAATTTTTGCCCTTTGTTTATTTGTTCTATTGGAATTTACCATTTTTTTGATCAACACTGAAATTTTCTTTGGATTTATTTCTCTCTTTACAAGTCCTACTCGTACAAGATATTTCTCAATGTAATTTGGTACTGCGTCGTAGGATATAGTAGGAATTCCCATTAATGCAGCTTCTGCGGTCATGGTGCCTCCTGAACCGATGAAAAGATCTGTAGTATTAAGAAGCGATTTACCATCTACAACTTTATCCATTATGATAACCTTTTTACCAAATTTTTCTTTCAATCTCTTTTTTTGCATTGTATATCTTGCCAAGACTATGATGTTGTAGAGATTGTTTTCCTTACTTATTTCATAAATCACTTTGTCGCTTCCAGTCTTTCCTAAAATGTATGCTGCCTCTGATTCTTCTGGCCTGATCACAATTGTCTTTCTGGTTTTATCAATTGGTATTCTCTCAATTTTTGATCTCTCTCTTACTATTACAGATGCATCTATGGCCTTGTAATGGATGATGTCTTTTTTTGAAATTCCATATTTGACAAACTCATTTTTTGGGATCACCCAAGGGATGAGTAATTTTTGAACTAGTGGTACAGCAAGTCTCATTACTGCCTCAGCATGGGGCGAATCTGAAAACGCAACATGTTTGATCCCTATCCCATAGGATATTCTTGCAGCTTCAGGGGAACAGAAACTGACAGTCAAATCAGGAGCAAACTTTACTATCTCATCTAAGAGGTGATTCATTCTCTGTATACTTGAGTGGAGTTTTCCCTCTTTGGTAGAGCCTCCATGTTTTCCCACCAACTTGAGATCTACATTTTTTATCTTGGATAATTCTACAACTTCGCGATAATTTCTTGAAGTACATAGTATTTTGTGATTTTTACTCAATTTGCTTACCATTGGAGCAAAGAAAAGTAGCTGTTTAGGCGTCAGAATGTCAAACCAGATTTTCAAACATTTCTGGTATAATCTAAGGGTGGAAAAAGTTTTTCTTAGCCCGTACTCATAGTCCGGATGGTTTGGTTGCAACAAAAATTGTAGTGTATGGCTTGAGCACTGAGGGATACTCTATTGCTTGTCAAATGGCAATAAAAGGAGCTGATGTTTTCATTGTTGATGAATCTGCTCATATGGCAATTTCTCTCAAGGCAGAGATTGCAAAGACCTATCCTAATGTTACATCATTAAAAGAGGACGAACCGCTTTTGGGTGTTGAACCAATAGATGTTGCAATATCTCATGCTGAATATCTTTTCTTTGCTCCTAGAATAAGAAAGACCGGACAAGAAGCAAAGATGGAAATTCATTCAAAATTCAAAGATGCAACATCCTCAATAAAAAAAGGTGGTTCAGTAATTTACAATCTTCCAACTGGTATCGGAGGAAATAATGAAACCATTTCTCTGCTTGAACATGTTTCTGGTCTTGAAATGGGAAAAAGTATATCGTATTTTTATTATCCTCTTTCAAAAAATAACACACCTGAAATTATTGGTTCATTTAATGCAAAAGAGGATGACAAGCTTGCCAAACTGTTGGAATCTGACAAAAAAGGAAAAAAGTTTGTATCCATATCTTCTGCTGAAATTTTACATGCAATAAAAATTCTTACGCAATTTGCAAGTCTGTCAAGTGTTCTAGAAGTTTCCAAATTTGCACAAGATTCACAGACAAGAAACGATCTTGTTCTAACTGAATATAATGATCTATTTCTAGATGATATGACCAATGGACTTTATGATTTAAGATCACTTGGTACATCTGTAGAAGGTGCAGGTACTATGATGTATCTGGTAAATGGAAGTATAAAGGGAATTGAGGGTTATGTCAAGAGACTTATTGACGAAATTCGTTCCACGTTAAAGAAAAATGAACTAAAGGCAAGTCGAACCAAAGTGGTTTTAGTATGGACTCAGGATTCATACGAGATGAGAGGAGACAAAGTGGATATGCTAAACTCTCTTGTTACAAAACTGCGTGATTACATAGGTGATGTAGAAATACATCAAGGACAGGAATTGGATATTTTCCACAGTGATAAAACCACAATCATAGTAGCATGTTCAAAATTTGATTATGACAAGATTACTAAAAATGGAAAAGACTCTGATGTTATCGTAATTAAAACAAATCCTCTATGTGAGATATTATAATAAGGGCATGTTCTAAAAAATAATGTAGTAAAATTGTCTGACACATCTGATGTATCTCAAAATGATTTAACAGAAACTCATGAACGTCATAACAACAATGATGAAATGGAGTCCTCACAAGAACTTGAAACAATGAAAATTCAGCTTGAACATGAAAAAGAAAAAGTTTCTTCTTATGAAAAAAAAATTCAATATCTTCTTGCAGATTTTGAAAATCTAAAGAAAAGATCAGATATTGATATTCAGAATCGTGTAAACTCAATAACTGATGGTGTTGTTCTCAAATTTCTTGGAATATATGACGATTTTGTTCGAGCAAAAGATGTTTTATCAAAACAAGATGCAAATACTCAAGGTCTAGATGCCATTCTAAAAAATATGGATGTATTTCTAGTTGAATTTGGAGTAAAACCCATCGAAGCAGTAGGTGAGATCTTCGATCCTAAATTACACGAAGCTATATCTGTAAAAGAAGATCCAACATTGGATGATAATACAATCACCACAGAACTTCGCAAAGGATATATTTTGAAGGAGAGAGTTATTAGACCAAGCTTAGTAGAAATATCTAAGCGAAGTATCAAAGAGATGAAAATGTAAATGGCTAAAATTATTGGTATTGATTTGGGAACAAGCAATTCTGCTGCGGCTGTTATGCTGGGTGGAAAGCCTACTCTTATTCCTGCGTCAGAGGGAACTACGGTTGGTGGAAAAGCGTTTCCTTCTGTTGTTGGTCTCACAAAAGATGGTCAACTCATCGTTGGTGAACCGGCCCGAAGACAAGCAGTGACCAATCCTGAGGGTACCGTAGTTGCAGCAAAAAGGAAGATGGGAACTGATCACTTTTTTAAAATATATGATAAAGAGTACAAACCTCAACAAATTTCTGCATTCATTTTACAAAAAATAAAGCGTGATGCTGAGGCGTTTACTGGAGACAAGGTTGAAAAAGCAGTAATCACAGTACCTGCATATTTCAATGACAACCAACGACAAGCAACCAAAGATGCTGGACAAATTGCAGGTCTTGATGTTGTAAGAATAATAAATGAACCAACTGCTGCTGCACTTGCCTTTGGCCTAGACAAATTAAAACAAGATATGAAAATCATGGTGTTTGACTTGGGTGGAGGAACACTTGATGTGACCATAATGGAAATGGGTGGTGGTGTATTTGAAGTCATGAGTACTTCTGGAGATACTCAGCTTGGAGGTACAGACATGGATAAAGTTCTGATTGATTATGTTGTTGACAGTTTCAGAAAAACATCTGGAATTGATATCTCAAAAGATAGTGCAGCTATGGTGAGAGTAAGAGAAGCTGCTGAAAAAGCAAAGATCGAACTTTCATCAATATTTGAAACAGATGTCAACTTACCATTCATATCTTATGACCAATCTTCTGGACCAAAGAATCTTGAATTAAAAATAACTCGAGCAAAGTTTGAAGAACTCATCAATCCTATAGTGGAAAGATGCAGACCTTCTGTTACAAAATCTATGGAAGATGCAAAACTTACTCCTGCAGATATTAGTAAAATCATCTTGGTTGGAGGCCCTACTAGAATTCCTCTGGTCAAAAAATTTGTTGCTAATTTGATGGGAAAAGAACCTGAAGCAGGAATAGATCCAATGGAAGCAGTTGCTTTAGGTGCTGCAGTTCAAGCAGGAATTATTGGCGGTGAAGTCACAAGTGATATTGTACTTCTTGATGTTACTCCTCTTACACTTGGTTTAGAGGTATTAGGGGGATTACGAGAACCCATAATTGACAGAAATACCACAATTCCTACCTCAAAGAGCAAGGTTTTCACAACTGCTGCAGATAATCAAACTGCTGTAACTATACATGTAGTTCAAGGAGAAAGACCAATGGCTGCAGATAATGTATCTCTTGGAAGCTTTAATCTTTCAGGAATTCTTCCTGCTCCTAGAGGTATTCCACAAATTGAGGTCAAATTCGATATTGATGCAAACGGTATACTCAATGTAGCTGCAAAAGATCTAGCTACACAAAAAGAAGCAAAAATAACTATTACTGCAAGTACAAAACTTGCCAAAGAAGATATAGAAAAAATGACAAAGGATGCTGAACTTTTCTCTGAACAAGACAAAAAGAAGAAAGAGGAAGTATTGATCAAAAACGAAGCACAACAATCTATCTATGCAGCCGAAACTCTGATTAGCCAACAGAAGGACAAGATATCACAAGATCAGGGTGTTCAAGTAAGTAATGCAATAAAAGAACTAAAAGATGTTCTGGATAAGAGTATTGAAGAGATAAAACCAAAACTTGATTCTCTAACCAAGTTGATAAATGATATCAGTACAGAACTTTACAAAAATGCTACACCACCACCCGGTGCAGCTGCACAAGGTGGACCAGAAGCAAACACACAGAGTGGACCTGATGCAACTGGACAGGATGCAGGCAACTCATCAAACTGATCTTTATACAAGGGAATATTCCTAAGTTGAATTATCATGAGTTCTAAACGTGATTATTATGAGGTTTTGGGAGTCTCAAAAAGCTCAAACTCTGATGAGATAAAGTCACAATATAGAAAACTTGCTCTAAAATTTCATCCTGATAAAAACAAATCACCTGATGCTGCAGAACACTTTAAGGAAATTTCAGAAGCATATGCAGTATTATCTGACTCGGAAAAACGTAAGCTCTATGATACACATGGTCATGCTGGCGTGGATGGAAGATATAGCACAGATGATATTTTTCAAGGTTCACGATCTAACTTTGATGATATCTTTGGAGGTGCTGGCGGTTTTGAGTCTATTTTTGAATCTATTTTTGGTAGAGGTGGCGGATTTAGATTCGGCGGATTTGATTTTGGAGGATCTGGAAGATCGAGAGGTTCTGATCTTGTCTATGAAACAGCATTAACACTTGAAGAAGCATTCAAGGGGAAGAAAGAAGAAATTGACTTGCCGCGACTAGTAAACTGTGATACTTGTAATGGATCAGGTTCTGCTCCTGGTACATCTGTGAGGACATGTACTGTATGTAATGGTCAAGGTCAAACCCGAGTATCACGAAGTAGTGGATTTTCTACATTTGTAACTGTACAGCCATGTAATACTTGCAGAGGACAAGGTAAGATAATTGAAAGACCATGTTCAAAATGTAAAGGAGCTGGAAAACAAAAAACAACAAAAAAGTTTTCATTTGAAATTCCTCCTGGAGTAGAAGACGGAGAATACAGAATACCAGGTGAGGGTGAATCCGTTCAAAATGGTGTAAATGGCGATCTAATTGTTAGAATAAGAGTACAACCACATGATCGATTCAAGAGGGATGGTGCTGATATTTTCTATGATGCAAATATATCTATGATTGATGCAACATTGGGGAAAAATATTTTGATTGAAACATTAGAGGGCCAGGAAAAACTTGATGTAGAATCAGGAAGTCAACCAAATACAATAGTCAAACTGAAAGGAAAAGGACTTCCTCGTCAAAGTGGGAGAGGCAGAGGCGATGAATATGTTAGACTTGTCATCAATATACCTAACAAGATAGACAAACATCAACGTAAATTGCTTGAAGAACTAGAAGACAGTTTTAACAGGAGTTAGTGACATTGAGAATAGGACTTGATGTGGATGGAGTTCTAGCAGATGTAATTACATCGTGGTTATCCTATAGTAACAAAATAAGACCAACAATATTAAAATCTCAAATATCTGAGTGGGACTTTTGGAGAGATCATAGTATAGATAAATTTGATTTTTACAATGAACTTTCAATTTGTTGGAAATCTTGGGAAACTATGCCTCCTACAGAAAACAATCTTGCACATGCTACTACACAATTATCTAATCTTGGTACTGTTGATATTGTAACAGCAAGAGAAGAATCTACTCATGATGATGTAAAAAAATGGCTTAGACTACATAAAATAAATTTCAAAAACTATGTTGGTGTATTAGAAGGACTAGAAAAATCACAACTAGATTATGATGTATTTATTGATGATTCTCCACTTAATGCACAAAGTATGTTGGACAAAGGAAAATCTGTAATACTCTACTCGCAACCTTGGAATGAATCTTTTAAAGATAATAGGGCAACAAGGATTCACGAGCTAAAAAATGCGGTGCCTGTGATTGATAAAATGCTTAATGTGAACAAGTGATCTCAAACTAGTTGGTAAATATAAAAAAGAACTTATTGTCGGATCTTAATTCTCACGTTGTTGCGGGGGTCGCCTAGCCTGGTCAACGGCGTAAGGCTCAGAACCTTATCTCTTAGGAGTTCGTGGGTTCAAATCCCACCTCCCGCACCTTTTGTTTATTTTTTATCTATCTTGATCTTTATCTTGTCTTCTAGTAGTTGATTTAATTTCTGACCGTCTACTTTACCGCGTAATGTTTTCATGGCAAGTCCCATTAGGGGCCCCATTGATCTTAATCCTTGGTCTTCAATTATTTTCAAATTAGACCGTACCAATTCATCTAGCATCTTGTGTAATTCTGCATCCTCTATGGTACTCAACGCATTAGACTTGATTGACTCTGAAATTGTTTTTGATTTTCCACTCATAATACTCTCAAATATCATCTCAAGTGACTCTTTTGCTATCTTTTCTTCTATGACTAGTCTAAAGGCTTCAATAATATCTCCAGTCTTTAATAATTCTGAATTCATTCCTCTTCGCTCCAAGTTTGTAATTGTACCACAAAGAGTTGAGACCACAAAATTTGGAGAAACTCTCTTATCTTTGCATATTGTCTCAAACAGATCTAGGTATTCAGAATCAAATATCTGAGCTGAGAGTTGTTGATTTAGTTCATACTGTTTTTGTAATGCTATGAGATTTTCTTCCCATGATTTTGGAATTTTATCCCTTGCTTGATCTATCTCTGTATTGTTTACAATAATTGGTGGTATGTCTGTCTCTGGGTACATCCTAGAAGATCCAGGTCTTGGTCGTAGAAACACTGTTTCACCTGTTATTGTAGCAGCTCTTGTCTCTGCAGGTATTCCGTTTCTTGCATCTTCAATTCGTTTTATGATGGATTCTATAACAGTGTCAAGTTTTTTCTCATTTCCGGCTACGATGATGAACGCATCACCAGATTTTATCTCAAGCATGTTTCTTATTTCTTGAATTTCTAACTCTTCAATACCATAGTTTGGTAATTCGTCAGAATGAAACAGTCCGCCTAGGCCAAAGAATCTGACCAGTTCGCCTAATTGTTTTCCTAATCTTATTCCTGAATATGGTTCCCATCCAAACATTCCGGCATATCCTTTGATTCTCATTGCCTTTATTGAAGAACCTTCTGAAAGAGATTTTTGAATGATCTTTGATTTACAGCTTTTGAATATACTTGATACATCCTTTACATCCTGCTCCTTGGATATTTTTTCAATTTTCAATGTTCTTAATTTTTCGGCAATGATCTTAAGACCGTGCTGTCTTTTTGCCTCATACTCGATGACTTTTTCTAGCTGATCTAATTTTTGCACACCTTTTACTTCTATTACTGAACCACCTCCCTCTATTGACACATTAACATCCTGTCTAATTGATCCGATGCCCCTTCCTACTCTTTTTGTTGCACGTAACATTCTACCCAAAGTCAAAGCAATGTTTTTGATCTCTTCTGGTGTGCCAGAGACTGGATCCAATGCAATTTCTACTAGTGGTACTCCTAATCTATCCAAACTGTATTCTCTCGTATCTTTAGAATCTTGAAGCAGTTTTGCAGCATCTTCTTCAAGACAGATGCTCTGGACTCCAATTTTCTTACCATTGACTTCAAGATTTCCGCCCATGGATACTAGCATGGTCCTTTGAAAACCTGAGGTATTGGAGCCATCAATCACAAGTTTTCTCATTATGTAGATTTCATTGAAAATATTTGATTTTAACGCAGATGACATTATCAAAACCGTCTCTTTTGCATTAGGATCAAGATCATGCGGAGGTTCATCATCTTGTTCTACAAGGCAACTGCTCTCTGGATTTGCCGAATAGATGATTGTCTTTTCCTTACTTTTTTCAAAAATAGCACTAGGATCAAACTCCCCCAACTCGCTACTTGTTATCCTTAATTTACGTGAAAATTTAATTGGGTATTCATCTGATTCGATGGGCTTGCATCTGCAAAACAACTTGGCTCCAGTTGCAAGTTGTTGATGAATTTCTAATCCTACGAGAAGTCCTATCTTATCAATTTGGATTTCGGACATTTGTAATTTTATTCTTGTACTTGCTTTAAAGCTTAGTCTGAAAATTCAAGAGCAACATTCTCTTTCATCAATTTTGTCATCTCATCAGAATTTTTGGAATTGGCCAAGGCCCACATTGTTTTCACAAGAGCTGTCTCAGGTATCATGTTTCCAAGTGGTATGACTCCAAGATTCAAAAGATCTCTTCCACTGTCATAGACAGTCATTCTTACCATTCCATCAATACATTGCGAAGTCATTCCAATGAATAATCCATTTTTCTTTGCCTTTTCTATTGATGCATACATTGTTTTTCCAACATGTCCAAGTCCAGTTCCTTCAATGATTATTCCTCTGTATCCAGAATCTATGGCATATTCAATGATCTTAGAATCAAGACCTGGATAATATTTTAGCAATAGTACATGTTCATCAAACTTGATTCTAGGCACATATTCTCTTTTTGGAACATCAAACATCTTGTCTTTTTCAATATTTCTTGATTTGACAATATATGCAGGAGGACCGCCTATTGTTTTGAATGCATCTCGTCTACTAGTGTGGTTCTTTCTTACACGTGTTGCCCAGTTACAGGCAATTTCGTCATCGCTTGAACTATTGTGCATTATTACAAAAATTCCTGAAGAGTGTATCTCTGTCAAAAATATTGTAGCAGCAATTAGATTCAGTGCAGCATCTGAAGATGGTCTGTCTGATGATCTCTGTGAGCCTACCAATGCAACCGGTTTTGGAAATCCCGCTAAAGAAAATGCTAATGCTGATGCTGTATATTGCATAGTGTCTGTACCATGTGCTACTATGATTCCATCGTATTCTGATCTAGAATAGGAATCAAGTTTTTCTGCAATCTTTATCCAGTGCTGGGGAAGTAAATTTTCAGAATATTCTGAAAAAAGTACTTCGGTGTCTATGTTTGCAATGGTTGCAAGTTCAGGAACACTTGCATTGAGCTCTGCAGCATTAAGAGCTGGAGTGACTGCACCAGTTCTATAGTCTATTCTGCTTGCAATGGTTCCTCCTGTTGACAAGAGGAGAATTTTTGGAAGTTTTGGATTTTGTTGTGAATGGTATGTTATTTCTTTTTTTGCTGCAGGTTGTGCTTCTACCTCTATTTTTTTTATCTTGTCAAGTTCTAACCCAATGTTGTATCCACTCTTTAATTTCAAAACAATGTGGTGGTCATCACTGTGTTCGTATCTTGGCATTATGACTCCTGAATAAATTGAATCTGAGTAAATCTTTACCTGACTTCCTATTGATATCTTGTTACTTGTAAGAAATTCTAATCCTTTACCCTTGTATCCAAACTGTGACATCTACTAGAACTAGAAAAGTTATTTTATTAAAATTACCTATAGTAAGGAACTGCGACTTTTTCGCCTATCTTTAATTCCTTTTGTGTCTTTACTTTTCTCACAGCCTCTTCAAAATGTCTCATGGTTACCTTTGCCTCTGTAGCCTGTTTTTCAGCCTCTTTTTGATCAGGATACTTGTCAAGAAACTCGTGTATTACAAGTGATACTGCAGTGTTTGCTATTGATGCTACATCTGCACCACTCATTCCGTCTGTTGCTTCTGCAATTTTGTCAATGTCTACAAAGTCTGGATTCTTTATGCCATTTTCCATTGATTCTCTTATTACTGGAATCTCCTTTGTATTTATCGCCAAAATCTTTTTCCTTCCTTCTTTGTCTGGTAATGGAACAAGTATTATCTTATCAAATCTGCCTGGTCTTAGTAATGCAGTATCTATCATGTCTGCTCGGTTGGTTGCAGCAAGTACTACAACTCCATGCAAACTTTCTATGCCGTCTAATTCAGTCAAAAGCTGGCTTACCACTCTTTCTGTAACTGCTGTCTCTCCTCCAACTCCACGTATTGGGGCAATGGAATCAATCTCATCAAAAAATATTACACATGGTGATGCCTGTCTTGCACGTCTGAATATTTCTCTTATTCCACGTTCTGATTCTCCTACCCATTTTGAGAGTAATTCCGGTCCTCTTACAGAAATGAAATTAGCTTCACTTTCAGTCGCAACAGCTTTTGCCATTAAGGTTTTTCCAGTTCCACTAGGACCGTGTAACAATATTCCTCTTGGCATTCTGTGTCCTAACTTTGAATATAGAGTAGGATATTTCATTGGCCATTCTACAGCTTCTTGTAGTTCGCGTTTTACATTTTCTAGTCCGCCAACTTCATCCCAACTTACATCTGGATTCTCAATGAATACTTCACGCATTCCCGATGGAGTAACCTCTCTGATGGCATTTTGAAAATCATCGGCGTTGACTACTAGTTTGTCAAGTGTTTCTGGTGGAAGTTTCTCATCTTCTAGATTTAATTCTGGAAGTAATCTTCTAAGACACTTCATTGCAGCTTCCTTGCACAAATATTCTAAATCTGCTCCAACATAACCATGGCTTATTGAAGCAACCTTGTCTACGTTAACATCATCACTTAGTGGCATGTTTCTTGTATGTATCATCAAAATGTCTTTTCTACCCTTCTTGTCTGGTACCTTGATCTCTATTTCTCTATCAAATCTTCCAGGTCTTCTAAGAGCTGGATCAATTGCATTTGGTCTGTTGGTTGCAGATATGACAATTACTTTTCCTCTGGCCTCTAAACCGTCCATTAGAGATAGTAACTGAGAAACTACTCTTCTTTCTACCTCTCCAGTAACTTCTTCTCTTTTTGGAGCTATGGAATCAATTTCGTCAATAAATATGATGGATGGTGATTTTTCTTTTGCCTCCTTGAAAATTTCTCTTAGTCTAGCTTCACTTTCACCATAAAACTTGCTCATTATCTCTGGTCCTGATATGCTAATGAAATGTGCATTACTTTCATTTGCAACAGCTTTTGCAAGTAATGTTTTACCAGTTCCTGGAGGTCCATACAACAACACTCCCTTTGGAGCTTCAATTCCAAGTTTTTCAAAAATCTCTGGGTGTCTTAGTGGTAGTTCTATCATTTCACGAACTTTCTTAATTTCATCAGTTAATCCTCCGATATCCTCGTAGGTTACCTGTGGTACACCACGAAGAGTCTCTCCTTTTTCTGCAATGTGAAATACTGTCTTTTGTGTTACAAGCACAGCATCAGCTGCTGGTGTAACTCCAATAACTTGAAAAGTTAGCCTTCCTCCAAAATAAGGAACCATAACATTGTCTCCTTTTATCAATGGGACACTTTCTAATGCATCAGCAAGATATCTTTCATCAATTGGTGGTATTGCTTCTAGTGGGGCTACAACCACTTTTTCAGCAGCTACTGCCTTGATCTTTCTGACTGCAACCGTATCACCTATTGCAATTCCTGCATTATTTCGAACTAGTCCGTCTACTCTGATAATCCCCTTTCCTTCATCAGAAGGATACAGTGGTAAGCATTTGGCTACAGTTCTTCGTTTTCCCTTGATTTCAATAACATCACCTGTTGAAGCCCCTAGTGAATCCATGGAATCATAATCTATACGTGCCACTCCTCTCCCTACGTCACGAGTGTAAGCCTCAAGTACCTTAAGGGAAAGTGTGTTCTGGCTCACAGATTTAGCACCCTCAAACTAATTTTTATACCTTTGTCGTCTTTGATCCGGATCAAAGGATCAGAAGATTAAAATTTACAAGATAAACCAAAATCGGTACTTTGGGTAAGAGACCGTTAGTAAGAAGACGAGGTAGAGGTGGAATGCAGTTCCGTGCAGCTTCTACTGGTAAGTTACTTCCGGCCAAATATCCTCGATTCCAGTTGGCAGAACAACATGAAGCCAAAGTGGTAGATATTGTTCATGAGACAGGAAGAGATGCACCTCTAGCCAAAATTAGATTTGAAACTGGCTTGTTGTCTTTTATTCCATCTGTTCTTGGTACTAAAATCGGTTCTAAATTTCAATTTGGTTTAAAATCTGATATTTCTCCGGGTAATGTTATTAGTGTACAAAACATTCCTGACGGTACTATAGTGTGCAATGTAGAGAAGCATTTTGGTGATGGTGGAGCAATAGTAAAATCTGCCGGAACATATGCAACAGTTTTCTCACATAGCTCTGAAGGTGTAACAATAAAACTACCATCTGGAAAATTCACGACCCTTAATCCACAGAATCGTGCAATGATCGGAGTTCTTGCTGGAGGAGGAGTAGGTGATAGACCATTTATGAGAGCTGGACCTGCATGGAGAAGAAAGCGTTCAAAGGGACACAAGTATCCAATAGTAAGAGGTGTTGCACAAGCTGTTTATGTTCACCCACATGGTGGTGGAAGACATCAACACGTTGGAAGAAGCTCTACAGTTTCACGAAACGCTCCACCTGGACGTAAAGTCGGAAGTATCGCAGCTAGAAAGACTGGACGCTCTAGAATGAAAGAGCGAGCATAATTCCTCAAGACTAAATACTAGTTTTAAAAAACATGATACCATGAATTCAAAGAGAGTTCATCTTTTAGTAAAAGGAAGAGTACAAGGTGTTTACTTTCGTCAAGGAATGATGGAGACTGCTGAAAAAAATAATGTTTTTGGTTGGGTCCAAAATCTCCCAGATGATAGAGTGGAAGCAATCTTGGAAGGGAATGATTCAAACGTTGATGCTGTAGTAGAATGGGCTCGTTTTGGTCCTGCTGGAGCAGTTGTAAAAGAACTGACAGTTACTGAAGAAAAACATGTTGGAGAATTTACTAATTTTAGAATTAATTCTTAATGAATGCTAGTATATGCATTCAACAAAAGTTCCTTAATTTCATCGAGATTGTCATTTAGTTTTATTTGTATTTCTTTATCTGGTTCTTTTCTATCTTTCTTTATCTTTATGATGACTGAATCTCGTTGTGGTTCTATATCTGCAAAACTTCGAAATTTGATTGATTTTGCAAATACAATCCGGTGCATACGAATGTCTTCGATTACATTTTTTCCAAGAGTCAAGCAATAACTGCGAAGTTCATCAAATAGAATTGCTACACTAGAAGGCATACTTGATCTAAATTCATCATAAGTTCTCGACTTTCCCGAAATTAATCCTTCCATGTTATTCTTGTTTGATTTAAGAATATTAAGGTAGTAGATCCGCTAGTTCCAGTCTAAACAAGCGGTCTCATCTCAAGTCAAGCAAGATCCGCCACGTAGACGAAGCAGCGTGGATGCTCTACCTTAGGATTGCTCCCTCCCGGACCTCATCCCTTTCGGCAGTTAGAACTTGAGAGTTATCCCTTCGGACAACTTCAGTCCTGTATCCACCCGCTTCGGCGTGATTTCATATCCGCAAGTCAGGCAAGTACCGTCTATCTAGAGATTTATCCAGCAGTTACTGGTCTCTGCATATAGCCGGTTTCAGAGACAGGGCACGGCTAGCGCCCCAACCCTACCTACTACCAAATTTATTGTAATACAAGTTCTTTATGTGCATTAGGATTTAGTTCAATCGTAAATTGGCCAACGTACTACATACTGAACATATGTCTCCTGTACATTCACTGCCACATTTTGAACAAGTTTTCCATTCTGAATTGTTAGAGTCTTTGAGGGTAGACGAGATCTTCAAAATTGACTTGAACATGTTATTTTTGATTCCACTGTGGGTCTTTTCTAAGGAATTTAGAAAATTACGAATTTCTGTTCTAATTCCCTCATTCATGTGGGGACATTCTTCTGACTGGAATGGAATTTCATTTGTGAAAGCATAGAAGACAATTTCATTTTCATAAATCTCATAGAATGGTTTTATCTTTCGTATTTTGTTTTCAGAAGTATCAGGATCCATCCAGCCAATTTTTTTTGTATCACCTGAAATAATGTTGATTATAAAAGTCTGTAACATGTCATCCATATTGTGACCTGTTGCTATCACGTCAACTTTTAGATCAATTGCGCCAAAATCTATTGCTCTTCTTCTTAATACCCCGCATATGGAACACGATGAAATTTTTTCATTGTTTCTATGTTCTAATGTTTGTTCTAAAGTTGTACCAAAAAGTGAATTGTATGGATATACTTTATGCTCCACATCTATTTTTTTACAAAACTCTTCTACAATTTTTAGAGCTTCATCTCTATATCCTGGAATTCCTTCATCCACTGTAATGGCTTTTAGTGTAAAATGATGATCTAGAGAAATTTCTTTTAGCACTTGTAACAATGAAAGCGAATCCTTTCCACCTGATACTGCAACACCTACTACATCACCAGGTTTTATCATGTTATACTTGGCCATTGTCTTTGTAGTTTTATGTACAATTGATCTTGAAAAACAACTGGAACAAAGATTCTCACCAGAATATTTTCTTGAATAAACAACTGTATTTTCACAACGATCACATTTCATGACAAAATTCTCCTACTGTATGACTTCATACTTGCCATTTTTTCTTGCCTTGTAAATAATATCTGGCTTTGGAAATATTCCAACTTCGATAACGCCAGGAATTCCTATTATTTTTGATGCAAGTTCCTTGGGATTTTGTATTTGACCAAAATCACAATCTAGTATGATGTTTCCATTTTCAGTTACAAATGGGTAACCGCGCTCTAACAATCTGATGTGTGGATTGCCTCCGTATTCTCTTATCTGTTTGTCAGCTATGTTTCTTGCAAATGGATGTACCTCTACAGGCACACTTCGATCAAGTTTTTTGACAAATTTTGTTTCATCAGCAATTATCACAACCTTTTTTGCAATACTTATCAGAATTTTCTCTCGTAAAAGAGCGCCTCCTCCACCTTTGATCATGTTTCCTTTTGCGTCTATTTGATCTGCACCGTCAAAGACCAGATCAATATGATTAATCTGATCTGCTTCTATTATTGAAATTCCTCCCTTTTCTGCTTCCATCTTGATTTGTAAGGATGTAGGTATTGCCTTGACAACGAATTTGTTCTTCTTAATGTATTGTGATAATAGCCTGACTATTGCAGTTGCGGCTCTTCCACTCCCAAGGCCTATGACAAAATTATTTTTTATTAGTTTTAATGCCTGTGGTGACAATGCCTCAATGGCATCATCTACTGTCAATTATTCTACCTCTACTTGTTCGAGTTTTGATAATGCCTTCATTATTTCGCTTTTTATCTTATCCAAATCTTTGTCATCATCTTCTAGCTTTTCTTCTTCTGGTATCTTGATTGCCGTAGGAAGCTGTATCTTTCTTTCTGGCTCTTGTTGTATTAATTCTGGCTTTGGTGTTTCTGGTAGACTTTCTTCTGTTATGTTTTGTATGCTAGGCTGAGGAATCAATATTGGTTCTTCAACTATTATTGGTTCTGTGATTACTTGAGGAATTTGTGGTTCAACTTGTGTGGGTCTTATAAGATCAGTAGGGAATTGTGGAATCTTATTTGTGATTTCTGTTAGGGTGCTCAGTTCTACAGTTCTGTGTTTTTCATATGTTGGAACCTCAATTGGAGGTAGCCATTCAGGTGTTCTTTCTGATTTTATTATTTTCTCCTCTTGAACCTCAATCTTTTCTTTTTGAATCTCTATTTTTGATTCTATTTTCTTGACTTGAGGATTTTCTAATATGGTCTCTACCGTTCTTTCTGTTTGTTTAGGTTGAGTAATTGTATTTACTGTAATCTTTGAAGAAATTTCATGTAATCTCTGATCTAACTGTGAAAGTTTATTGTCCATTAGTGAAATCAAACTATCTCCGACTGGACCTAGATCTGGATACTTGCTTGCAACCTCAAGTTTTTCAATTTTGGTAATGACTGTTCCAAGTTGATGTTGATAACGAAGCAAAAGTTTGTCTTTCTGTATTCTTGTAACATCTGATTCTTGTTGGTGAAGTCTTGTAATGGTTTTTGAAAGTATTTCTTTTTCCATTCTTAGTGAATGTAATTGATTTGTGATTGCAGAATTAATAGTTGGAGTTTGTTTATTGCGTTTTATTTTTGGAACCTTGTCGAGTGCAACTGCGGTGCATGCGCCTGCAAGAGAGCTAAAAACTAGCGCTATTTCTTCCATTTAGGTATACCATTTGATCCAGTTGTATTTTCTTATCTTGGCCTCAGGAAAACCACAGCTAGCGCATCTTTTGTGTCGTATGTGATAAGCATTCTTTCCACATCTTCTACATCTAATGTGTACGTGTTTTCTTGTATAGCCTCCCATTGAGGTAGTACCTTTAGTCATAATACACTCACTTTGGTGGAGGGGATATGATAACTACGTTGTCTCCTCTGACAACTATGGTACCAAGGCTTTTTGTCTCTCCTTCAGAAGGAATCTCTTCTGAAGATTCAAGTAGCAGGTTCATGTGTTGGTCAAAACCATGAAGGTTACCTCTTATCACTTTGCCGCCTTTCAGCTTGATAAGTACAACCTTGTTTAGGCTTTCATCAAGTACTTTTACTGCCATATCTACTGACATTTATTTCACTTATTACCCACTCTATGGAGGGTATATATTAAAATTTCATTGGTGAAATTTTCGACCTGTTCCAGTAAGGCAAGTTTGACTCGCTTTCACTAAATTCGTGATTATTTCATTTAAAATGGCTTTTCCATCTCTTAATGTAGCTCTTGTGGGATCTCCCCAGATACCATTCTTTGTTACTGAAATAAACGACTTGTTTGCCTTTTTGCTTAACCTACTCAATTCAACCTTTGACAAGTTACCTGGAATGAATCCTTTTTCAGCCTTGTTCATCTGTACTTTGTCTGATATTGCTAACATGATGGATGTTTCAACAAATCCTGCATGATCGAATTCCTTTTTCATAAAATGCCAATATGAATAAACAAAGATATGTTGTTTGTTACCTATTTTCTTGGAAATTTTATCTGGTAGTTTTTTTAATGCGTTTAGATTTCCATGATGTCCATTAAGGATGATAACTGTTTCAATGTGGTTTTTTGATAATGAAACACACAATTCAACTAGAATTTTTTCCAAAGTGGGACTTGATAGACTCAAATTGAAAAATGGATGATGTTCAAAAGAAACTCCATATTGAAGAGTAGGCAATAACAAAAATCCATTTCTCTCTGAGACCTGTTTTGCTATGTATGAAACTATGTCAGAATCAGTAGATATGGGAAGATGAGGACCATGTTGTTCGATTGATCCGACCGGAATTAATGCAACTGATCTGTTCCTTGTTAATTTGAGAATATCGGTATTTGTGAAGTCTCTTGTTATCATCTAGATCTCTTGGGTTTGACATGTACCTTACCCCAATATACCTCTAATCTTTCATCAAGGTGCATTTTTACAGCTTCTAACAATGTACTAGCTTCCAATTTTTGACCTTTCTTTTTCAATGATTCCAAAGTTTCATCTTCATCTATGGCAAAAGCATCTTGGAAAATTATGGGGCCTTGATCCAAATCTTCGGTTACGTAATGTGCGGTACATCCTACAATTTTTGCACCACGTTCGTATGCTTGAACATAGGCAAAAGCACCAGGAAATGCAGGCAAAAGTGATGGATGTATGTTGATAACTCTATTGGGATATCTCCATACAAAATTAGGGGAAAGTATTCGCATGTATCTTGCAAGTACTATCAAGTCAACATCAAATTTTTTTATAACTGCAATTATTTTTTCTTCTGCTTTTACCTGATCTTTTTCATCTACGATGACAAATGGAATATTTGCTTTTTTTGCTAAAGGTGCTAAAGCATTTTCAGTGCCTATTAGGACTACGATTTCTCCTTTAATCTTACCTTTTATTCTTGCATCTAGAATAGCTTCAAGACAATGAGGTTCTTTTGTTACAAGTACTGCTACTTTCTTTCTTTTTGATACTTCATAGTGAATATTGACTTCCATCTTGAGATTCTTTGCTAATCTCTCGGCTTCTTTACTGAATTTCTTTGCATCTAGTTTTTTTGTAAAAGATGCTTCTAGATACATTCCAAAAAGTCCCTTCACCACATTTTGATTAATTTTTTCTATGTTTCCATTATTTTGAAAAATGAAATTAGTAAAACCTGCTACTACACCTTCGTGGTCTTTTCCAACTACAACAAGTTCTACAATTGTCTTATCCATATCCTAATTGTTAGACATATTGCACTTATTAATACTTAAATAGCCTTTTGGAATATGACGTATTGTAAGAATGCTAGTCCAACTAGATATTGTAATTCTGTAATGTGTTGTTGAATGGAAGATAGAAGTTTTTCAAATTTTAATTCAAATGAGGACGAATGATGGACAAACAAAAGACTACTCACAGGGCACATAACAGAGGAAATAGTTATGATCACAATAATCCTATAAAAATTTGCAAAGTATGTTCTACTATAGGTGACTGGCATTGTTATGAGTGTTCAAATAACTTTTGTAGCGTTCATTTTCGTAATCATAAAGAAATGCAGCTTTGTATAGTTCAATAGATGCGGGAGGTGGGATTCGAACCCACGAACTCCTAAAAGACAGGGTCCTAAGCCCTGCGCCTTTGACCAGGCTTGGCAACTCCCGCATGCACCATGACTTTTAAGACAAATTTATCTATTGTTGATGGTCTGTATGGCGAAATTATTTGGAACTAATGGTATCAGGGGGGTATTTGGCGAAGATCTTACCCTTGATTTTATCTCAAAAATTACTCTATCAATTGCAAGTTTTTTCAAAAAAGGACCAATTTTAGTAGGCTATGATGGAAGAAAATCAAGTGTAGTAATATCAAAAATAGTAACAGCTGCACTAAGTTCTGCGGGTCTTGATTCTGCAGTATGTGGCTTGGTTCCTACACCTTGTTTGCAGTTTGCTACAAGACAACTTGGTTATAATGGCGGAATTATGATAACCGCATCGCATAATCCTCCTCAATATAACGGGATGAAGGTTATTGCAAACGATGGAATTGAAATTTCAAGAGAATCTGAACTTCAAGTAGAAGAAATTTATTTTGCAAAAAAATGGAAAACTTCAAAGAAATTTGGATCAATAATAAATGAATCACATGCTATTAACACGTATATTTCTGGAATAAAGAAACAGGTTAACGTAAACAAAATCAAATCACGAAATCTCAAGATAGTACTTGATCTTGGTAATGGTGCTCAGGCAGTAACAGCTCCTACTTTATGTAAGGATCTTGGATGCGAGACAATTTTGATAAATGAAAAGATAGATGGCAATTTTCCAGGTCGTGGTTCAGAGCCAACACCTCAAAATTTGAACAATCTATCCGACATGATAATAAAATCAAAAGCTGATCTTGGAATAGCATTTGATGGTGATGGTGATAGAAGTATTTTTTGTGATGAAACCGGAAAGATTCTCACAGGTGACAGATCTGCATTACTTTTATCACAATATATTCTAAAGAAACAACCCGCATCTAAAATAGTTACATCTGTCAACTCTACATCTGTAATAGAAAAAATAGCTGCTAATTCAAAATCTAAAGTTTTACGAACCAAAGTGGGTAGTGTTGAGGTTTCACGTAAGATGGTGAAAGAAAATGCAATTATTGGTTTTGAAGAAAATGGTGGGTTCATGTATGGTAAACATAATCAAGTAAGAGATGGCTCCATGACTATGGTTATCTTGCTTGATCTTCTAGCAAGTGGCAAAAATTCTTTATCACAAGAAATGAGTATGCTACCTCCATCTTTTACTACCAAAGGAAAAATAGAATGTTCAAAAGATGATTTTAAAAAAATAGTTAAAATTCTAAAAACAGAGCCCTACAAAAAAGATCTTACTGACGGAGTTAAATTGTCATTAGATGATTCTAGCTGGATTATGGTGCGATTGAGTGGTACCGAACCAATAGCTAGACTCTATGCAGAATCCTATTCTCAATCTAAATTAGATGATATTTTTGAAAAATACCTGCAAAAGGTAAATGTCGCACTCGACAGATAACACTTTTAAAACCAATTGAAAAGAAAGAAAGAATGAAAATGATCCCAATGGGTGATACATCTGGCTAAGGCTTATTACGTAAAATTTGAGGTGCCCACTGACTTGGTTAGCCCAATATATGAGGCTGTAAGAGTCGCACATCAAAGTGGTAAAGTAAAGAAAGGTACCAACGAAGTTACAAAAGCAATTGAAAGAGGAATCAGTAAACTGGTGATTATTGCAGAAGATGTAGAACCAGCAGAAGTAGTTGCTCACCTTCCTATACTATGTGAGGAGCACGGAATTCCATATGGTTTTGTTCCAAGCAGACAGGAGCTAGGCAAGTCTCTGGGAATTGATGTTACCTCTGCTGCCGCTGCGATATTAGATTCTGGAGATGCTCAACACATTGTAGACCAAATTGTGGCATCGTTATCGCAGATAAAAGGTGGTCAAGCTAACAAATGAGTACTGAAGTTCCTACCTCTGCTGAAGTTATACAAATAGTCGGAAGAACCGGAATTGCTGGCGAAGTTATCCAAGTTAGAGTGAAAATACTTGACGGTAAAGACAGAGGCAGAATTCTGACAAGAAATGTTAAAGGTTCTGTACGAATGTCAGATATTCTCATATTGCGAGAAACAGAACGTGAAGCGAGAAAGATAAAGTGATAAAAATTGAGTGCTCTAGTCAAACCTTGTAGTTTTTGTAATCGACCTGTAGCAAAGGGTTCTGGTACTATGCTTGTAAAAAATGATGGTTCAGTGTTTTGGTTTTGTTCTTCAAAATGTAAAAAGAACATGCTAGTCCTAAAACGCGATCCAAGAAGACTCAAGTGGACTAACAAATATGTCAAGGGCGGAATAAAGGTCAAAAAATAAAATGACTGAACAGACATTATTCATTGTAAAGCCTGACGGTGTAGAAAGAAAATTAGTTGGCGATATTGTTTCTAGATTTGAGCACCGAGGATTTAATATTTTGAAATTGAAAATGTTTACTTTTACAAAACAAATGGCAGAAGAATTCTATTCAGTACATAATACAAAACCGTTCTTTGGGGAATTGGTTTCTTTTATTACCTCTGGAAGTGTAGTTGCAGCTATTGTTGAAGGAAATAATGCAATTGCAACAACTCGACAAATGATAGGTTCAACTAAATCATTTGATGCTGCACCGGGAACAATACGAGGAGACTTTGGATTAGGCATCTCTGATAATATCATACATGCTTCTGACTCTAAGGAAAGTTTTGAAAAAGAAATAGCTGTGGTATTCAAGTGAAAGTAGTTGCAAATACGACAGCCCATTGTAGCAGTTCTGGGTCACGTAGACTCTGGTAAAACATCTCTGTTAGATAAGATACGAGGTACTGGTGTACAAGCAAGAGAAGCTGGAGGTATCACACAACACATTGGTGCAAGTTTTCTTCCTACTGAAACATTAAAGAAAGTTTGTGGACCTCTTTTTGCAAAAATGGGCGGAGCAAATCAAGAAATTCCTGGATTGCTTGTTATTGATACTCCTGGACATGAAATATTTACAAATCTTCGAGCAAGGGGCGGCTCTGCAGCAGACATTGCTATCTTAGTTGTAGATGTAAATCGAGGATTTCAACCCCAAACTAACGAAAGTCTGAAAATCTTGCAGAGTAGAAAAGTTCCATTTGTAATAGCGTTGAATAAAGTGGATATGGTTTCTGGATGGAAAAAAAATCCCACAACAAAATTTATCTCACAATCAGTCAAAGAACAGGATCAATTTGTACAGACAGCACTTGATGAATTACTCTATAATGTCGTGGGTACATTATCTGTTTTAGGCTATAATTCTGAGGCATTTTACAGAGTAAAGGATTTTCTAAAAGAAGTCGCAATAGTTCCAGTCAGTGCAAGGAGCGGAGAGGGAATGCCAGAGTTATTGGCAGTCCTGGTGGGACTAACACAACAATATATGCAGAAAAAACTGGATCAAACTGAGAAACAGACAAGGGGTATAGTTCTTGAGGTCAAAGAAGAGATTGGCCTTGGGATGACTGCAAACATTGTACTAATTGATGGTACCTTGAGAAAAAGTGATTTCATTCTAGTTGCCAAGAGAGACTCGGTAATAGTAACAAAACCCAAGGCAATACTTCTTCCAAAACCTCTGGATGAAATGCGTGATCCTAGGGATAAATTTATGCCAGTAAATGAAGTGGTTGCAGCAGCTGGTATCAAAATTGCATCACCTGATCTAGAAGGTGCACTTCCCGGAAGTCCTGTCTATGCAACTACTGATGAATCAAAAATTGAAGAATTCAAGAAATTGATCGAATCTGAAATGAAATCAGTATTTATCAAAACTGATACAAAAGGAATAATTCTAAAATGTGATACTATTGGCTCTCTAGAAGCGTTGACTGACATGTTAAAAAAACAAAATGTATCAATATCCATGGCAGACATTGGACCTGTTACAAGACGAGATGTTATGGAGGCACTTGCAATAAAAGAACGTGATAGACATTTGGGTGTGATAATAGCATTTAATGTAAAAATTTTACAGGACGCTCAAGAAGAAGCAGATGCCAGTCATATCAAGATTTTTCATGACCAGGTAATTTACAGTTTAATTGATAATTATGTAGATTGGGTTCGAGATGATACTGCAAATGAAGAAAATGCTATTTTCCAAGAACTTACACCAATATGCAAATTCACATTTCTCAAAGGTTATGTATTCAGACAGAACAATCCGGCAGTTTTTGGAGTGTTAGTAGATGCTGGTGTATTGAAGCAAAAAGTATCTGTCATGAATTCAAGTGGTAGAAAAATTGGTGCTGTGCATCAAATTCAAGAGAATGGCAAAAGTGTTGATGTTGCAAAAAAAGGCAAAGAAGTAGCTGTTTCAATCCAGAATGTAACAATAGGCAGACAAATATCTGAAGAAGAAGTTCTCTATTCCTTCCCACCTTCTCCTGAAGCAAAATTGTTGTTGAAAACATTCTCCCACAAGTTGAGTCCTGAGGAATTTCAAGTTCTCCGAGAGATAATAGATATCCAGAGAAAAGTTAATCCGCTTTATGCCTATTAGGCATATTTTTGTGCAAGCATGTGTAGCCCAGGTTCTCCGACTGCTCCCATTGCCTTGTCAACCGGTTCTCCATTACTAAATACTAGAAATGTTGGAATTGAATAAACTCCGTATCTCTGAGATATGCCGGGGGCATTATCGACATTCACACGTGCGAATCTAATAGTCTTGTATTTTTTTGCAATTTTTTCAAAAATTGGAGACATGAACTGACATGGGCCGCACCATGTAGCCCAGAAATCTATGATAATTGGAGTTTCACCAACTATGGATTTATCAAAATTAGAATCTGTAAGATCAAGAATTTCTGGTTCCTTGTACGTCTTCATTTCTTCCAATTTCTTTTTCATAATTTTTTCTAATTCTTCGTCTACCAAACCTGACTTGTTCTAGATAAAAGCTATTTAATAATTTAGCCTAGAGGTCGAGAATGAATTGCATCAAAACTGGTTTCTTCTCTTTAATCTCCATTAAATGGTATGTAGGTGCCTTGATCTCCATTTTGAAATGATGTTTTTCAACATTGATTTCCTCGCCACTAACTTTTGCTAATATGTGATATCTATCATTTTTTGTTATTTTAACATGAAATATTTTTCCTACAAAACCATCTGTTACTGTAAGAATAATTATCTCCTCGAGCCAGCTATATAGTAAACTCTTCAGGTCATCTGCATAGAATGTAATTTCTCTGTCTTCTTTGTTCTCAACCGACTCGATATCAACAATTGTATCTACAACCGATATGCCTGCATTTTGAAAGGCTTCATCAATTGTATCTCCGGTTACCTCTATGAAAGCATCTGTCATATGATCTAGATATCGATAAGCCACGAATTGATAGGTCTGTGGTGCGCTATTTATTCTAACGATGATTTAGTAATCAGAAAGTCTAAATGCATTAGAAAAAGAATGAGACTTGAAATTGGAACTACCACGTGGTATGCGCGATATTGAATCAGTGGAATCTTCTACAATTGAATATCTACGTCAAAAATTCATTGAGACATCAAATTTATTTGGTTTTCAATTCATGGAGCCATCACCAATTGAATTGTTATCTGTAATAGAAACAAAAAGCGGTCCATCAATAAAAAATGAAATTTACTACTTTACTGACAAAGGAGACCGTGAAGTGGCGTTACGTTTTGATTTTACAATAGGTCTTACACGTTTTGCTACATCACAAAAATCTATGCGATTACCTGCCAAAATTTCAACATTTGGTGGTGTATGGCGTTACGATGAACCACAAAAAGGTAGATACAGATTCTTTCATCAATGGGATATAGAGATCTATGGAGAACCAAGCATAGAATCGGATGCTGAAATAATTGATTTTACATCTAAGTTTCTAACCAGATTAGGACTCGGAAATATTGTAATTGATATCTGTGACAGAGAACTTGTAGAATCATATGTAAAAGATGTTTTCAAGTCTGATTCACCTGAAGTGATTGGAGATATTCTAAGGGCTGTTGATAAAATTCAAAAAAAGAGGAAACAGGACATCATTAAAGAATATCAAGAAAAAGGTTATTCTGTATCAGAATTAGAACAAATTCTTAAATTTTCTGAGATAAAGGGACTTCCTGATGAAATAGAAAAACAGATTGATACTAGCCAAATAAAAAACTGGGATAAAATTTTACAACTGTTTGATACTTTAAAAAATCGCGGTGTAAATAATGTCAGAATAAATTTTGGTATAGTGAGAGGTCTTGATTACTATTCTGGAATTGTTTTTGAAGTGTTTGAAACAGATTTTGGTACAGGTGCACTGGTTGGTGGTGGGAGATATGATACATTGACTAGAGCCTTTGGAAGAAATGATCTTGGTGCTACTGGTGCGGCTGGAGGAGTAGAACGAATTGCATTGTTATTGGAAAAACAACAAGTATCTACAAGGAATCCTGAATCTAGAATATCTGTAGTTTTTGTTAATAGTGATATGCAAAAAATTGCAATTGGTATTGCATCTAAACTGCGTCTACAAGGTATTCCTACAGATGTGGATCTGTCTGGGAAATCTCTGAAAAAACAGATGGAAATTGCTTCTGTTTCAAAGCGTGTCATAATAGTGGCACCAAAAGAGTATGCTGATAACTATGTAATAATTCGAAATATGGAAGATGGTTCTGAAAGACAGATACAACTTGATATTATGTTAAATGATGTAAAATCTAGTCTTCAACTCTAAAGGCCTTGGTCATCATTACTAACTCAGGACCGTTTGTGAGGCCTCCTACAACTATTGCATTGTTATTTGCTAACATGCCTGAAGATAGATAGGGAGACCCACCGTTGATAGTTGCAGGTTCTAATTCTATACCTAATACATGTGATATTGCCTTGATATCTTCTTCCTCTGTAGATGGATGAATAATTCCTCCTTTGGAATTTGCTACAGTCATTGCACCAGTCTGATGATATCCTGCAACTCTTTTTCTTATCACATTGACTTTTAATACATCTTCAACTTGCTTGACATATTCTGTTGGAATGAGTGGTGACATTACTGCTCCCTTGTCATTTGCACAAATTAGATTTCCTAATGCGTTATGTTTTGTGTCAAGTATGTCTACATTAAGTCCAGTTGATTTTTTCAAGTGTGATATCTCTTCTTCATGACAATTGCGTGGTAACAATAATCCACTGTTATTTACTACCATCATTGGTCCAAGCAATCTTGTATTTGCAACTGCAGTAAAGACATAATCTGTTTTTAAAAATTCTGCCAAGTTTTTTGCTTTTGTAGTGGCAAATCCATTTGGTATGAAAACAAATTTGTCATTACACTTGGCGTAGATACCTACGTTAGGGTTACGATACACATCATATTTGAAAATTCCCACAAACTAGGACGATTTGTGAAAGATATGAATTTATCTTGTATACACTTTAAATAACTAACAATAATCTCAGATATCGTGCCTATAGATCCAAACTTTCCTGCAAATCATCATGTAATTGAAAAGTTCAAAGATCCACTAAGTGAAAATTATCATCTAGTATGGGGTCCTGGGCGTCTTGCTGAAGCATCAACTGATCCTAAAGTAATCGCTGACTCTCAAGCTGCCGGTGAAGAAATCAAACCAATTGGTGTACATGGTACATTTGTAGCTGTAGATTGGGATTCTTGTATTGGTGACGGTATCTGTTTGATGAGCTGTCCTGTCAAGGTTTTTGAATGGTACAAAAATCCTGGTGAGACAGGTAGAAACGACAGAAAAGATTACACTGACAAAGCAAGTCCTGTAAAAGAAGCTGATTGTATTTGGTGCATGGCATGTGTTGAAGTTTGTCCTACAAAAGCAATCAAGGTTGATCAGTTAAGTCAAGATATACATGAAAAAGAGATTGCAAAATTTACTTAGTTTTGTCTAGGTTTAAATAACATAGCCTGCGACAAAAAACTATGCCGATACCAGAAGACTTTCCAAAGGGTTACAACCCACTTGGAAAAATAAATCACACCGATGGTGAGCATTTTCACTTCAGATGGGGCCCTGGTAGATTAGCAGAAGCCTCAAAAGATGAAAACTGCATCGAGTCCTTCAAGGCCAGAGGAGAAAAAATCGAACCATTGGGCGTAAGTGGTACTATGGTCGCTGTAGATTGGGATTCATGTGTCGCAGATGGTGCATGCATTGAAGCATGTCCAGTCCAAGTCTTCCAATGGTACAGAACAGAACAAGACATTCCTGCAAATAAGACAATAGATGCAACATTTGCTGGAACAGGTAGTTCTGAAAAAGAACACAGAGCGGATTACACAGACAAGGCTGATCCAATCAGAGAACATGATTGTATTTGGTGCATGGCATGCGTTTCAGTTTGCCCTCCACAAGCTATCAAGGTAGACCAATCTAACTTGGAACACCATGAGAAAGCAGCCGGAACCTTTGTAAAAATGGAAACTGGTTCTGTTAATCCACACGCACACCACTAGAATTTTTCGTCCCTTTTCTTTTTCTTATTATTCATCCTACATAGTATGTCCTAGTTCTAAAAGCGACAATCTTAAACAAATTTTAACAAGTCCTTACAAAAAAAACTCGCAGAGGTCGCCTAGCCCGGCATGGCGTGGGCCTTGAGAGCCTATGTGCGCAAGCACCCGGGGGTTCAAATCCCTCTCTCTGCGCTATTATTTTTCTATATTTCCAAGTTCTGCCAATAATGCAGACAGCTGAATCTCTGGATTGGCTCCTATGATTAATCTGTAATCATATTTTGCTATGGCTTCTAACATTTGTGATAAATGGCTAGTTTTAATTTTATAACATTCTTCATTTAGATATTTCAAAAAGTCTGATTCTGACATTCCATAAACTTTGATAAGTTCGATCATCTTGCTTCTGGCCTCTGAAATTTTTCCTCCAAGCGCAAGTTTCAAAATTATACTTACATCACTTGTTTTAGCAAGTCCTGCAGAAGTTTTTACATTGTCTTCATTTATTATTCCAACACTTGCTGTTGCTTGTAACATGTTTATGGAGTGACGCATATCTCCTTCTGAATGTTGGTATAAAATTTTCAAACCCTCTTGTGTGTACTTTATTTTCTCTTTTTTACAGATCTCTTCCAAATGAATGATTATATCTTCTTCAGATATTCTTGTAAATCTAAAAACTGCACATCTACTCTGGAGAGGTTCTATAATTTTTGATATGTTATTTGCAATCATGATGAATCTACAATGCTTTGCGGTGTCTTCGATAATCCTTCTCAGGGCAGTTTGAGCATCTGAGGTCATCTCATCAGCCTCATCCAAAATTATAAGCTTGAAAGGAATACTAGTGTCTAAACCTGAAAATCTTGCAAATTTCTTTACTCTTTCTCTGACCATGTTGATACCACGTTCGTCAGAAGCATTCAATTCTAAAGTATGCTCATGCCATGATTCTCCCAAGATCTCTCTTGCAAGACATAGTGCAGTAGTAGTTTTACCAACTCCTGCAGATCCAGAGAATAACAAATGAGGCATTTCTGATGTATTTTTTAAAAGAGATCGTAGACTACCAACTATTTCTTTTTGGTTTATGATTGACGAGATCTTGGTAGGACGATATTTTTCTACCCACATTGACGATTCAGTCATAGGGACATACGTCTTTCACTTACTAATAAAATTAAGTTTAAGAAATTATGTGAATTGGTATCATCGTCTAAAGGCGATATATCGGGTATTACTATTATGCTAGACTATTATTGTGATTAAAAAAAGAGCCAATTGTTGAGATGTTGACTAAGGTTTCATGCTAAATGAAAAGATGCATTTTTTAATTATAGACAGGAACAAATTTGTACAGATGGACTCTAGATCAAATGATCGCACTAAATGGTTAACAGAATTGATCGATCGATCCCTTTAGTTGCTCAAAGGAGGATCGAGTAAATTGCACATTTCAGAACTCATACAGATACATAGTATAGGATATCGTCTACAGGATGTCAAAGTCAATTTTGTTCATGATCTGAAAATAGATGCACCCTTGACATCCGTGGAAGCCAAACAGGGTGATATGTTGAGTATATCTAGATGGATAGCCGAAGTGTTATCCTCAGAAAAATTGGTTGAGGTGCAAGATACTGATATGATTGTAGCCCTAAAGCAGGCAGTTATGAAAGAAAATGTACAAGGTGATTTTGATCTTTCTACATTGGATCTTGACTTTTACATCAAAGTGAATTCATTTACACGTAGACTTCCGCAAGAAGATCGTGATAAAATAGAAAGTCTACTGAATTCTCTTGTTCGTAAGCGACAAGGAAAGATAATCCGATTGGCAGATTCATCCAAGATGACTAATGATTTAGCAAAAAAACTGACCATAGAAGAAAGAACACTGTTTGATTATATTCATGACAACAGTGCTGAATTTAAACGACAAATAATGGATGATAAAAAATGACTACTCAATCTGAATCAATTTCCAAGAGTAAACTTCAAGATCAAGTAAAAGATTTTCTGAGTCAATTCAAAGACAAATCTGATGTTTACAAATATGTTGATGAAATAGATCAAATGATGGCAAAGAAAACCCAATACATTGTAGTTGATTACAATGATCTAGTTTCATATCCTGAAATTGAATCTGTATTTACCATTGATCCTGATGAGATACTTAGAGCCTTTGGTGGTGCAATAAAAGATATTCTTAAAGAACGATTTCCTCAATATGCAGAAAAAATTCGACATGATATTAGAGTAAGAATTTCAAATTATCCGTCACAGAGAAGCTTACGTGAAGTAAACGCAGAGGTTATTGGAAAAGTAATTAGTGTATCTGGAATGGTTGTTAGATCTTCTGAAATCAAACCACTTGCAAAAGAACTAGTTTACTTTTGTCCTGATAACCACAAGACCGTGCGAATTCAAGAGAAAGGTCTGGAGTTCAAAGAACCATTAAAATGTGATAATGGAAAATGTACCCACCGAGATCTTGAGATAAATCCAGAACAAAGTAAGTTTATTGATTTTCAAATGGTGAGACTGCAAGAATTACCAGAGGATCTACCTCCTGGTCAACTACCTCATTATCTTGATGTAACAGTCTTGCAAGATTTGGTTGATAACGCAAGACCAGGAGATCGTATCATACTTACAGGAATTGTAAGAATTGAACAAGAACACATACCTTCGATGAGGGGAAAAAGTGGTATCTATAGATTAAGAATTCAAGGAAATAATATTGAATTTCATCGCGGACGAGGAAATAAAACCTCTAGAAGCACTGAACGAGAAGAAATCTCTCTTGATGAAGAAAGAATAATCAAGTCACTTGTTAAAAATCCTGATATCTATGATAGACTAGTTGCCTCATTTGCACCACATGTGAGTGGACATGATATAATCAAAGAAGCCATTTTGTTACTAATTGTAGGATCTACTCAAAAAATTCTTGCCGATGGTGCTAAAATTCGTGGTGACATCAATGTCTTTTTGGTCGGTGATCCTGGTACTGCAAAAAGTGAAATGCTAAAATTTTGTGCAAGAATTGCACCAAGGGGACTTTATACATCTGGTAGGGGTTCTACTGCTGCAGGACTCACAGCTGCAGTTGTTAGAGATAAAATTGGTATAATGATGCTTGAGGCTGGTGCTGTAGTATTAGGAGATCAAGGTCTTGTATGTATAGATGAATTTGATAAAATGAAACCAGAAGATAGAAGTGCATTACATGAAACAATGGAACAACAATCAGTGAGTATTGCAAAAGGTGGAATTGTTGCAACATTGAATGCCCGAACTTCAATTTTGGCGGCAGCAAACCCAATGTTTGGAAAATATGATCCTTTCAAGAATATTACAGAAAATGTTAATCTTCCAGTTCCACTTTTAACTCGTTTTGATCTTATTTTTGTTGTTAGAGATATTCCATCAAAAGAACGAGATACAAGAATTGCAAGACACATATTGAATTTACATAGAGTATCAGGAACTGATACCAAGTCGTTAGTTGATGTTGATATTCTTACAAAATACCTTTCATATGCAAAAAGATTTGATCCAAATCTTACTCCTGAAGCAGAAGATCTGATTCTAAATTACTATATGACAATGAGAAATGTAGAATCTGAAGGAATGATAACCGTAACACCAAGACAATTAGAGGGACTTGTAAGATTGGCAACAGCAAGAGCTAGATTATTGATGAAGACACAAGTTGATGGGGAAGATGCAGAACGTGCAATCTTTCTCATGCAAAGTATGTTGCAAGATGCTGGAGTTGATGTTAATACAGGAAAAGTTGATCTCGGAGTTCTTCAAGGACGTCCTCACAGCGAGGTCTCAAAAATGCAACTATTCATGGATGTGATGAAGTCACTTGAAGGAGATGAAAAAAGACCTGTTGAAGAAAAAGCATTTGTAAAAGAACTGATCAAGACTGGTAAATTTACAGAAGATGAATCAAGAAAATATATTAAAAAATTACAAAGAGAGTCAGCTATTTATGAATCAAAACCTGGTCATTATAACCGGGTATGAAAATAGAACATCTAGACATTCCTCCTACTACAATTGAATTTCTTCAAAAAAATGGTTATGTGAGTCTATATCCTCCTCAAGAAAAGACAGTCAAGGCTGGATTACTTGAAGGGAAAAGTATCTTGGTCTCTGCTCCAACAGCAAGTGGTAAGACATTGCTTGCTATTCTTGCAATAATAAAACATCTGTCTGAAAAGAGGGGAAAAATAATCTATCTCAGTCCTCTAAAGGCCCTGGCCTCAGAAAAGTTCAATGAATTTAAAAAACTTGGTTCAGACGGTCTTGGTGGAAATCTGAAAATCCAAATATCTACAGGTGATTTTGATATATCTGACAAGAGCCTAGGCCAAAATGATATTCTCGTACTAACCAATGAAAAAATGGATTCTATCATAAGACAAGGTGCAGAATGGTTAGATCAAATAAGTCTTGTAATAGCTGATGAAGTACATCTATTGGGTGATGATGACAGGGGTCCAACTCTTGAAATTGTACTTACAAAGCTGAAACTATTACCAGAAAAACCGCAAATACTTGCTCTTAGTGCTACTGTTACCAATGCCGACGAGATTGCTGATTGGTTAGAATGTAAACTAGTTCATAGTGAATGGAGGCCAGTTCCATTGTCAGAAGGAGTCTATGATCAAGGTATAGTTACCATGCAAGACCAGAAAAAATTTGAAGTTCAAACAAGCATTAGGGGACCGCCAGTTGATTTGGGACTTGATTCATTAAATGATGGCGGTCAAGCAATTTTGTTTGCAGAAACAAGGACACGCTCTGTCTCTCTTGCTACAAAGGCATCAGAGGCTGTGTCACAGACCCTAAATAGTGAAGATAAAGAAGTATTGGCAAAAATTTCGCAAAAAATCTTGGATGATAATGAACATACTGAACTTGTTAAAACACTGGCAGGTCTAGTTAAAAATGGGGTAGCGTTTCATCATGCTGGCCTTAATCTAAATTGCAGAGATCTAATTGAATCTGAATTTAGGAATAAAAGAATAAAGATCTTGGCATCTACACCTACCTTAGCTGCAGGAGTAAATCTTCCAGCAAGAAGAGTAGTTATTGCTAATGTATCTAGATATGATGCAAAATATGGCATAAACAAACCAATCAGCATATTAGAGTATAAACAACTGTGCGGTCGTGCGGGTAGACCACAATATGACAAATATGGTGAGGCAATAATTGTGAGCAACTCAAATAGCGATGAAATCTTTGATTACTACATTAACGGAACTCCTGAACCAATATCCTCAAAACTTACAGGAGACAAGGCATTACGAATTCATCTTCTTAGTTTTGTATCGACAAATCCTGGTATCAAGGGAGAAGATATTGTAGAATTCTTTTCAAAGACTCTTTCTGGTTCACAAGAAAGAAAAACTACAATAAAATTCCATATTCAAATATCTTTACGATATTTAGAATTCGAAGAACTTGTCAAACAAAAAGGAAATAGGTATATCGCTACAGAATTTGGCAAAAAAACCTCTACATTGTATATCGATCCTCTTACAGCAGTTTTGTTTAGAAAATCCTTGGAACTAATTACAACAAAAGGACATGCTCTTGGTTTACTACATCTAATTACAATCTCAGAGGATTTCTTTCCCAAGTTTTCATTACGAAATAAAGATTATGAGTTTCTAGGTACTCTGATTGAAAATTATGCTGATCAACTAATAGAACCTATATCTGAATACGACTGTAATCGAAGTCTTCTGGCAATACACGCTTGGATAAATGAATCAAGCGAAATATTCCTGTCTGATAATTTTGGTATAGAGTCTGGGGATATGCATAGAATGACAGACACTGCAGACTGGCTAATACATGCTCTTTATGAAATTGCAAAACTAGAAAAAAAAGACGAGATCTTGACTGAAATTGATTCCCTAAGGTCTAGAGTGACATATGGCATAAAAGGAGAACTTGTTGATCTGGTTCAAGTAAAAGGAATTGGAAGAGTAAGAGCCAGAGTACTCTTCAAAAATGGCATAAAAACTAGAGAGGATCTAACTTCAATATCTGTTGAAAAACTAGCCAAAATAGACAAGATAGGACCACTTATCGCAGAAAACATAAAGACACATCTGAAAAAGATAAGATAATGCTGGATAAAACAATTATTGGAATACTGATTTCAGCAATAGCATTTGTTACCGTTTATGCAATCACTCCAAGTCTGATTAAAGTACTAACAAAAAGAAATATGGTTGTAAAAGATTACAACAAAGAAGTTGCAACTATGGTTGCTCGTCCTGGAGGACCTTCAATTCTTGCAGGAATTCTAGCTTCTGAACTTACACTCTATGCTTTTTTTTCTTCCACTGATATACTCGCAATCATCATTACAACTTCACTTGCTTTTCTTGTTGGTTTTGCTGATGATAGAAAAGTATTTGGCGGGTGGTTCAAACCACTTGCTCTTGCAGCTTCTGCATTACCTATTATTTTACTTGGAGCGTATACTCCTCCACATCTTGCATTTCCACTATTTGGTTCAGTCAAGATTCCAGAACTGTATTTGGGATTAATAGTTATTATAATTCCAGTTATGGGAAATACTGTAAATTCTATTGATGTACTAAATGGTGTTGCAAGTGGATTTATGACAATTGCCAGCTTTGCTCTTACTATTTGTCTGGTCATTGTACATCATTATGATACTGCATTAGCAAGTTTACCTCTTGGGTTTGTATCGTTAGCATTTTACAAATATCATAAAATTCCAAGTAAAATATTTCCAGGAGATTCTGGTGCGCTAACTCTGGGAGCAATGTATGGTGCATTGTCAATCATAGGTCATGTTGAAATTGTTGCAGCAATTGCATTACTTCCTGCAGTGATAAACTCTTTTCTGTTCCTTTCTAGTGTAAAACGAATAGTTGAACATAGACAAATAAAAGCAAATCCGGTTGTTCATACTGAAGATTTCAAGTTGATGGCTAGTACTGATAAATCTGCTCCAGTTACACTTGTGAGATTAATCTTGGCAAATGGACCTCTCACTGAAAAACAAGTAGGATTTGTAATATTTAGACTAGCATTGTTTTCTGCAGCACTTGCAATAATAACAGCTTTTATGATGGAAATTAGGCTATGAACGGAACTCCAATTTTTTTCTACGTATTTGTAATGTGGTTATTGATTATTGCTGGAGGTGCACTTATCGTACCAATCATTGCACATATTTCAATACAGGGATTTGGCAAGCTAGATGGTGTAATAGATTCTGTGGTAAAAGCAGGTATTGCACTTACACTTGTAGCACTTTGGATCTTGATAATGTCAAAAGTAAAAAACTGGATATTTCATCAACAGATACGTCACTAACTATTTTCCCACTTCATCTTTTTCTTGTCATATTCTTCTCTTGAATATTTGACCTTGGCTGGAACTCCAACTACTACGCAATTGGGTGGAACATCCTTTGTGACAACAGCTCCCATTGCCACCACGCTATTTTCTCCTATCCTAACTCCTGCTTTTATGACTGCCCTGGAACCTATGACTACTCCATCTTCTATGGTAACTCCTATCATTTTTTTACTAGCTGGATAAGGGTCATTAGTTAAAGACGCCGCTGGACCTATGAAGACATTTTTTCCAATTCTTGAAAGCGGTGGTATGTAGACAAGTCCCTCGATCATGGTGTTTTCTCCTATTTTTACATTGTAATCTACATGTGCAAGAGAACCAATCTTGACATTGTCTCCAATCTCAGTATTATCTCCTACATATGCAAAATGCCATATTCTTACATTTTTTCCAAGTTTAGCTTTTTCAGAAATAAAATTTGTAACCATTTCTTATCACAAGTGCCATGGGAGCCCTTTTGTAATAATTTTATCAGGAAGAGTATTCTTATGCTTGTTCAAAAATTCTATATCCTGATTCTTATCCCTCAATTCGTCAGGTAACATTATGGGAATCTCTTCTATTATTGGATAGTATCTAGAACATTTTGAACAAAATATTGTACCTTCAGAAATAATCTCTTCTTTTGAAATTAATTCTACCAACTCTAGTGGAAAGTGTTTGTCTATTGGACATGCAAGAATTTCCATTAGTTTTCGGTTCATTTTAAATTCAGATAGATTGGAGTTCCTTTCTGACTAGATAAAAGTGCCGCTTCTGCAATCTTGGTGGTGTTTACAGCATCTTCTGCTCTTACTCGAATGTTCTCTTTTCCTTCTATTGCAGATATGAAATTTTTTATCTCTAAAAGTAAAGGTTCTTCCATTTCCTTTCTTGGTATTTCCGCTCCTGAACTAGTTTCGATCTTTACCTCTTGTGTGATAAAGTCAGAAGAAATTATGGCATCACCACATACAGCATTAAATTTCCTTACACGAATTGGAGTGATCCAGTTTGATGATATGATTGCAACCCTGTTATCTTTGAAACCCAGCATTATTGTTGCAAAATCTTCATGTTCATGTTTTATTTTTCCAGACCTTGCAAATACTACTTCTGGCACATCATCAAATAACCACATGGCAGTATCAATGTCATGAACTGAAGTATCGTAAATAATTCCGACATCTTTTATGTGACTTGGCATTCTGTTTTCTCTGTGAAATTCAAGCATGATCAATTCTCCATACTTTTTGGTCTTGACATATTCTTTGACAAGTGAAACTGCAGGATTGAATCTCTCTATGTACCCACTTGTGAGAATTACCTTGTTTTTCTTGGCTAATTTGAGAAGGTCTTCTCCCTCATTAGAAAAATATGTCATTGGTTTTTCTACAAAAACATTTTTCTTCTGTTCCAAGAGTTTTTTTGCCAAATCAAAGTGAGTCGAAGTAGGTGTACACACAAATGCAGCATCAAATTTTTCTGAATCCATAAGAGAATCTAGAGATGAATAATGATTCACAGAATATTTTTCACTCATCTCTTTTGCACGAGAAGTATTCATGTCACATATGGCTGAAAGAACTCCAAGTTGGGACAAAATTCTTACGTGATTTTTTCCAAAACCGCCTGTGCCTATCTGAACTATCTTCATACTAGTATACCCTTGTTATCCATTTTGAGTATTTCTTATTTTTACTCATGGTAATATCTGAGTAGATCTTTCTAATATCTCCTGTAATCTTTCCTACCTTACCATCTCCTACTATTTTATTGTCTACTGAAATAACTGGAGTTATTTCTGCTGCAGTTCCTGTCAGAAATACTTCGTCGGCAAAGTAAATCTCTGTTCTAGGAATCTCCCGCTCTATTATCTGATAACCCAGATCTCCTGCTATTTTGATCACTGAATCTTTTGTTATTCCTTCTAATGCTGATGAGCTAGGTGGAGGTGTCAGTAACTTTCTATCTCTTACAACAAAAATATTCTCACCTGGGGCTTCACTTATGTTTCCTAGGTGGTCTAACATGATAGCTTCATCGTAACCATTTCTCTTTGACTCTTGTGTTGCTAGTATGGAATTAAGATAATTTCCACCCATCTTTGCAAGTGGTGGTGTAGAAATGTCATGAATTCGTCTCCAAGAAGATGTGCCTACCTTTATTCCGTTTTTGTTAAATAATTCCCCAAACGGGAACATGACTATTGCAGCATGGGTTGGAGTATTTTCAGTTACATGGAGATTGATTCCATGTTTGCCTACAAAATAAAATGGTCGTATATAGCATGATTCTTTAACATCGTTTTTTTTGCAGAGCTGAATTATTGCATTGGTAATTTCTTTATCTGTAAATCTAAGAGAGATTGAATATACTTTGCCTGAATTTCTAAATCTCTTGATATGATCTTGCAATCTGAAAATATTCAAGTTCTTGGAATCCCAATATCCTCTTAATCCTTCAAAAACCGAAGTTCCATAATGTATGGCATGAGTCATGACTGGAACCTTTGCATCCTCATCTCTTACTATTTTACCATCAAACCAGACAAATTTTGGAACAAAAGATTTCATATTGAAAAACCGAATCTGTCTATAATTAATCTATTTCTACCAAAACCCTATACTGGGAAATTTCATTCCTAATACTCTATACGTAAGATCTTCAGCGTTTGCAAATTTTTTAACAATATCCCAACTGTCACGTATTATTCTTACTACTTCGGGTTCAACATAGTTTTCCCAATCTGTATCTTTTCCCATTGATGAATCAAACATCTTTTGTTTTACAGATGATGCAGAAGTCTCCTTTCTTTTGCCTACTTTGGGATTTAGACCGTATAGCTTGAGCACGAAACCTTCTGCTTTATCACCAGTGTATGTAAAATAATCTGTTTTTATTCCATCCAAAATTTGTCCTTTTATTTTCCAAGAATATGGCGATAACATTGGGGGCATGTATTTTGTAAATGGTGCATAAAATGTATAATTCGGTACAACTGTAATACTATCACCAAATACTGCATGAAGCATTTTTTTTCTCAATTCGTAACTAAAAGGAAAACTTCTACTATTGATTTCCTTGCCATTCTTCATGAATATGACTGGCAAAACTCTTACTTGACCTTCATTTTTTAATTCGTTAATAATTTCTACATGTGCTTTTGTAACGGGATTCAAATGCGCAAGATAGATTGCTATTGTCAACTGCTTCCTGTATTTTTGTGTCATATTTCAATCATTTATTTGAAATTGTGACAAATTTCTGAAAGGATAGGGACGATGGGACTTGAACCCACGACATCCAGCGCCCGAGGCTGGCAGTCTACCAAGCTAACCTACGTCCCTGTAAGACTCGCTATGGTAATAGAATATTATTCTTTCAAAGGAGATTTTGTTTAGCCGTATGATTCATACTTTATTTCGAAGCTCTTGTCTGCTCGTTTGCTTCTTTCTGTGACAAAACCTTTTGGTGTCAAGACATCTAAACAACCGTCTATAGTTCCTTGCCAACCACAAATGAAAAATACTGTGTTATCCTTTGTGATTTTTTCACCAACCATCTTTTCAAGTGGCGATGTTTCACCGTCTTTTGACTGTAAGAAACTTTCTACTCTGCCTTTATGACCATTCCATGTTCTGTTAAACCATTCATCTGGCCTGCTTATTGTTGCTCTGTATCTGAAATTCCATTTGTCTTTTCCTTTATCGAGACTTTCCTCTTCTAGTTTGGTTAATTCATCTCTGTAACCTAATTCATCAACATAGCTAGCACCGTGATATACTACGATTTCTCTCTTACTTCCTATTGCATGAAGATGTTTTGCATAACTGAGAAATGGTGCAAGACCTGTACCACCGCCAAGACAAACTATTCTTCTATTATCTGGTTCACCGTCTGGTTTTTTTTCTTCTATGGTGAAAGGACCTGTAGGTTTTAACCAAATTATCTCATCTCCTTCTTTTGCGCTAAACAATACTGTAGTAAGACGTCCTGGAAGTGGTTTTCTTACCCATCTGATGTATAATTCAATATATTTTCTGTTCTCTGGATTTGATGCAATTGAGTATGCTCTTCGAATTATCTTGTTTTCTGCTGGTACATGTGCTCCAAGTGTAAGAAATTGTCCAGCCTTGTACTGTGGTACTTCACCGCCTTCTTTTGGTATGAATCTGAAAACCGCTAAATCTTCTTTCTGAATTTGTATGTATGAAATTATTGCTTTACTGTCTACGACCACGCGAGGATTTTTGATTTAGATAGTTAAATATCTTATGCTGTTATTTCGTATCCTGAATTTTTGATTTACACTAAACGTTAATAACCTCTCAAAAAAAGTTAATGCAAATCAGATGCAATATTCTGGTTGAATATGGGCCGGTCGTCTAGCCTAGTAGGATACGCCCTTGGCATGGGTGAGATCGTGGGTTCAAATCCCACCCGGTCCACTTTTTCAAGTTACAGTAATTGAGTACGTTGACATGGGAGCAAGTGGATTTATGTCCCGTAAATTGTCCCAAACAAATATCTCAATTTTGTAGTTTCCTGCTTCACTTGGAGTCCATGACAATGCTGCAGCAAGAGTTTGATTGTTTGCAAGAGATCCTGTTGCATAATTGAGATCAACAATTGCACCATCTGAATTAATCACTTGAACTATGTATGCCCAATCGATATTTTTTGTACTTGAATTCTTTAATGATGTTTGTAAGTTAAGCTGTTGGTCAACTACTGGAGATTTAATTTCCTCACCAAGAGAGTTTACTATCTTAAAGTCTGATGCTGACAATTCATCATATCCGTACGCAGAACCAGCTCCAATTATTGTCATTGCAAAAATTAGGAATAACAAAAACTTCATTGCCTCGAATTTTTCATTCTTAGATTTAAATTATCCCAAATGGTAGCTAGCGCATGTCCGAAACTAGAGACATTATCTACATTGGAAAAAAGCCACTTATGTCGTATGTTACTTCTGCGCTCATACAGTTGGCAAACCAACCACGAATATCAATCAAGGCAAGAGGACTTAGTATAGGCCATGCAGTAGATGTTGCTCAAATAATTGCACGAAAAACAGAAAATGCTGGCTATGCCGTAGGAAACATCAAGATAGGTTCAGAACAAATGCAATCACAAGATGGACGCTCTAGGAATGTTTCTACTATAGAAATAGAAGTAAAGAGAACGAACTCTTAAGATAAAATACCTTGAACGACTCTTTTCTTTTTTGTCACTTATTTTGTTGAGTATTTATTTTCCATTTTCTTAAATCTGGAAAGATCTACAATGTTATTGAATTCATCAAAATTCACAAGAGATTCTTTCAGCTTTAGTGTCGTTCCAGTTTTTTTCAATTCTTTTAGAATCTTCAATGTTGCAAATGTATTTGCATAGAGTACAGACAGTGGATACAAAATAAGATTGAATCCCATACTGTGTAATTCCTTGGATGAGAGAACGGGAGTTGCTCCACCTTCTATCATATTTGCAACTAGGGGTGCCTTGATCGATTTACCTATTTTCTTCATTTCTTCAACTGATTTTGGTGCTTCAACAAAAATTGCGTCTGCACCAATCTCTTTGTAAAGTAGACCTCTCTCTATTGCTGCATCGAGACCTTCGGTAGCTCGTGCATCTGTTCTGGCAACAATTATGAAATCCTTATTTTTTCTGGCATCAACAGCGGCACGAAGTTTTTCAGCATATTCTTCTTTTGGGATTACCTCCTTGCCTGACATGTGTCCGCATCTTTTTGGCCATTTCTGGTCTTCAAGAAATATACCAGATGCTCCAACTGATTCAAGTTCGTTTACAAGTTTCCACACACTTAATGGATTGCCATAACCTGTGTCACCATCTACTATGACTGGAACAGATACGGACTTGCATATTCTTCTTGCATTTTCAATTGTTTCAGTGGATCCTATGAAACCATAGTCAGGCATACCAAGAAGTGCTGCCGATGTTCCATACCCTGTCTGAAACATTGCTTCAAAACCCGCTTTTTGAGCTATTCTTGCAGTTATTGCATCATAAACTCCGGGAAAAACAAGAGGTTTTGATTTGTCTAGTAATAATTTTCTAATACTTGTCAACTGCGGTTATATGATTCTACAATTATTTATTGCTTAGTCAATCTTTGACATTTTTTCTAGTCATGACTTTTTCTGATTGAAATATTTTGCAACAACTTATGAAATATCTTGAAAATCTTCTGCAAGTCAAATCTCTAGTAGAAGAGGTTCGAAAACTATCTGTATACTTGCATAATAGTAATATATTCTGATTAAAATCCTTCACAAGACATATTTATGAAGCGTGGAAAGGAGAATGTCGAATAATGGTCAACAGCATAGAACTTGATCTCTTGATAGTAGGTTCTGGCCTTGCTGGTCTTAGAGCAGCAATTCAAGCATCAAAAGTAAGTTCAACGATCAAAATTGGGGTTGTTTCAAAACTTCAAGTCATGCGTTCACATTCTGTATCTGCCGAAGGCGGAACGGCCGCCGTTTTATATCCTGAAGAAGGAGATTCTCTTGAATCTCATGTGTATGATACTGTGAAAGGAAGTGACTTTCTTGGCGATCAAGATGTAATTGAAAGACTTGTTCAAGAAATGCCCTCTGAAGTGTACCAATTGGAACATTGGGGAATGCCGTGGTCAAGAAGAGATGATGGAAGGATTGGTCAAAGAGCTTTTGGAGGTTACAGCTTTAATCGTGCAACATATGCTCAGGATAAAGTTGGTTTTTACGAGATGCAGACTCTCTATGATACTTGTCAAAAATTTGATAATATTGAATTTTACAATGAATGGTTTGTTACATCTGTAATTCATGATGGTCAGCGCTTCTGTGGTATTACAGCAATTGAACTTTCAAGTGGTAATTTCTATACATTCAAGGCAAAAGCATTAATCATTGCAACAGGTGGAGCTGGACGAGTTTATAGTTTCTCAACTTATGCATTAGCTTCAACTCCAGATGGGTTGGACATGGCATATCGTGCTGGAATGGCATTAAAAGACATGGAATTTGTTCAATTTCATCCAACTGGAATATTGCCATCTGGAATTCTGATCACAGAGGGTGCAAGAGGTGAAGGTGGATATCTGATAAATAAAGACGGAGAACGATTTATGAAAAAATATGCACCAACTAAACTTGAGCTTGCTTCAAGAGATGTTGTTTCTCGTGCAATGATGACTGAAATTAATGAGGGTCGAGGTTTCAAAAATGAAACTGGAGTAGAGTGTCTAAAATTAGATCTTACACACCTTGGCAAAGAAGTACTTATCGGAAAATTACCTGCAATTCGAGAAATCTCATTAAAATTTTCTGGAGTAGATCCAATCACTGAACCCATTGATGTAAGACCTGTATGTCATTACATGATGGGTGGAATTCATACTAACATTGATGGTGCAACAGAGATACAAGGAATATGGGCAGCTGGAGAAGTTGCATGTAATAGTGTACACGGAGCAAATAGGTTGGGAGCAAACTCAACAGCAGAATGTCTTGTATGGGGAAAGATTACGGGAGAGCTTGCTGCAAAATATGTTCTTGAGGGAAAATCTCAACCGCCTTTCCCAATGCATTTGATTGCGACTGAAGAAAAAAGAATCTACGACGGAATTTTTAGAGGAAGTGGAAGTGTAAATCCATACGAAGTACGTCAAGAACTGACTGATATAATGAATTCAAAGGCCTATGTCTTTAGAACTGAAAATGATCTAGTTGAGGGATTAAAACAAGTACGACAACTACAGAAGAAAACTTGGAAACACGTTGATGATAAAGCCAAAGAGTACAATACGAACTTTACAAATGTCATGGAACTTGATTCAATGTTCCGCGTTGCTGAAGTTATTCTAATGGGTGCAATCGCAAGAAAGGAATCAAGAGGAGCACATTCAAGAGTTGATTACCCTGATAGAGACGATAAGAACTTTCTACATCATACTCTTGTGTATTATGATACCAAGGAACCAGTTCTCAAGACACATCCGGTAACTATTACTAAATACAAGCCAGTGGAGAGGAAATACTAGTGGCAGAAAGATTGTCAAACCGTGAAGGCATAAAGGGAATGGCAAATCCCACTCGATATGGGATAGAGCGTGTTGCATATTGGTTACAACGACTTAGTGGACTTGGATTACTTGCATATTTGATAGGTCATATTTATGAAACCAGCACAATTGTCAATGGGAAAATAGCCTGGGACAAGATGCTAGAGTTTACACAAACTACTCAAGGTCATATCTTTCTCACATTGGTGATTGGCATGTGTGTATTTCATACTGCAAATGGAATTCGAGTTATGCTTGGCCATGGAGGTATAGGGGTTGGAAAACCTGGACAACCAGAATATCCGTACAAGGCAGCATCGCTGAACTACAAACAAAGACTTTGCATCTGGGTCTCAATTGCTCTTGCAGCACTAGCCATGATGTATGGTGCATCGGTATTACTTGGTGATTAAGATGCGAGAAAGCATTATCATGAAAATACATTATGGGACAGCATTGGGAGCTGTAGCACTTGTAGCTGTACACATACTGATGAGAATGTCACAAAAGTTTTCTGATTCACTACAATATCAAAATGTAATTACAAACTATCATTTTCTTCCATATGCGCTAATGCTAGAAGCTATACTAATTCTACTTTCGGTGCATGGCTTTAATGGTCTTCGAGTAATCCTTTTGGAATTAAAACAAGGTTCAACATATGAAAAAATGATCAACTATGGATCCCTTGCAGCTATGGCTGTATTGATTGCATATGGCTCAAGAACTATATTGATGGCGGGAATGGGGGTTTCTTAGACATGGCAGTTGTAGAAGCACCAAAACCATCTGAGGAGTCAAATACAAAAACTAGTCAACCAAATACTATTACTCTTAGGATTGCTAGGTCTAATCCAGCTGCGGAACAAGAATCATCATTTTCAGAATTTCAAATTCCAGTTCAGAAATGGACCACAGTCTTGGAGGCAATATTGTATGTAAAACAAAACTTTGATCACTCTCTAGCAGTGAGATATTCCTGTAGACAAGCATCATGTGGTTCCTGTGGAATGAAAATCAATGGAAGGCCAGCGCTTGCATGTTATACAAAGATTTCTGAATTGAACTCAAATGTTATAACAGTTGAACCGATGAACAACTTTCCAATAATACGAGATCTTGCAGTTGACTTTAAACAACTAATCTCAAACCACAAAAAAATGAAACCCTTCATAATCCGAGAAGATTCTGAAGTAACACCAGAATCAAAGGAATTTGTACAAACACCACAGGATCTTGAAAAGTTTCTCCAGTTCTCTTATTGTATAAAATGTGGCTTGTGTAACTCTGCATGTCCAACGATGGCTACAGATGAGTCGTTTATTGGCCCTCAAGGGCTTGCACAAGCCTATAGGTATGTGGCAGATAATCGGGATAAAGGAAAAGATGACCGACTAAAAATTGTGGATGATTCTCATGGTATATGGAGATGTCATTTTGCTGGATCCTGTAGTCAAGTTTGTCCAAAAGGTGTAGACCCTGCAATGGCAATACAATTGCTCAGGGGCTATCTTTTAGGATTTAGAAAATAATACTTTAAGGCTTTTTAGGATTCTTACTAGTGTTTACCTGATTGTTTATGGCTTCTGCCATGAAATGATTTGAAACATTTACCTTGACATCGTTGATTCCATCTATCTTCAACAAGTTGTCATGTACATCTTGTGCAATCTTGAATCCAAATATTGCCGGACAAAATGGACTAGTTAAATGTAAATCAATTTTAACTTCAGATCCTGCTATATCGATATTATCAACTAGTTCGAGTTCCATTATTGAGACATTGATTTCTGGATCAACTACTTTTGTTAGTTCATCAAAAATTTGTCTTCTCAGGTCTTGAGATGCCTGTGACATAAATCAAAAAAGCGTCTATGCTATATATAACCATTCTATTTCCTAAATTGATGTACAGATCTAGATTAGAAGGAAAACTAGATGAAAACACATTAGAATTTCTATCATCAATTTCAGACGACTTTCAAATTGCATTGTATGATATACTTGGAAGCCAAGCTCACACACTGATGCTTTTTGATAATAAAATAATTACAAAAACAGAAGCAGGAAAGATTCTTGGTGCTCTGGAAAAACTCAAAAAAGAAAACTTTTCTGCAAAGTCAGAAGCAGAAGACATTCATGAACTAATTGAATCTCTAGTAATAAAAAAAGCCGGAAAAGAGGCTGGTGGAAAGATGCATACTGCACGTTCGAGAAATGATCAAGTCACACTTGACATACGTATGAAGATTCGAGATGATATCAATATTGTCTGTTTTTGTTTAAATGAAACTATATCTACGCTGATACAACTGGCAGAAAAACACCAGAATACGATTGTGCCTTTGTATACTCATCTACAACAGGCTCAGGTTGGATTGTTTTCTCACGTTCTTTTGGCATATGCTGATGCTCTATTTCGAGATCTTGACAGATTCTATGGCACATATGGTAGAATCAATGAATCGCCTCTTGGTGCAGGCCCTGTTGGAGGAACAAGTATTCCAATTGATAGACAATTCACTGCAAAAATGCTTGGATTTAAAGGGCTAGTTGAGAATTCAATTGATGCAACTTCATCAAGAGACTTTGTTGCAGAATATGTGAGTGACTCTTCTATCATGATGACAAATTTGAGTAGAATGGCAGAAGATTTTATCATATGGTCTACTTCAGAATTTTCTTTTCTTGAACTATCAGACAAGTTTACTTCTACATCAAGTGTCATGCCACAAAAGAAAAATCCTGATATACTTGAGCTCATCCGTGGGAAAACTGCTCAAGTAATAGGCTATCAGATGGCAATATTGTCCAATCTAAAGGGTCTTCCATCTGGATACAATAGAGATCTTCAGCAAATCAAAGTCTCAATTTGGCCAACTTCAAAAATAATAATATCGTCATTGATTGTCATTAACTCTCTTCTTAAAACCATGACTGTAAATGAGAAAAAACTACGACAAGCAATTGATGGTGGATTCTCTATCTCTCTTGATATTGCAGAACACTTGGTCCGAAAAGGAATACCGTTTAGAGTGTCACACAAAATAGTTGGACATCTGGTGCAAATAGCAGCTAATTCAAAAAAGTCTCTAACTGAATTATCCATATCTGAAGTACAGAAAACAATTCCATCTAACGAAATTGATTCAAAGGATCTTTACAAAATTATCCAGTCAACAACTCCTGAATCATCCCTTGAAACTAGACGCTCGCAAGGATCTTCTGGTACTCATGAACAGAAAAGAATGATTGTAGATAGGAAAAGAAAGATCCAGGCATATGAAATAGGTACACGAAAGAGAACAAATGAAGTAAGAGAAGCAATTGGGAGTCTGGAAAGCACTGTAAATTCCCTGATAAAAAACAAAACCTAAAATATGTCAGAAACACACAAAAATTGAAAGTTTTTACAGATAAAATTAGTAAATATTTGAATTTAATGTGAGAAACTTGACTTTTATATTGATTTTACTTAACATATGTACTGATATCTGATTTTTACAACTCATCTTTTAGTATGTATCAATTCGTACAACCACAAACAAACAACCCTAACTACACTGCAGGTCAGACATGGGGTGCACTCAAAAAAGCTTGGCGTGGATACAAAATCGCCAAGGTGCAGAGTGATAACACCAGAATGGCTGAGTATGCAAAGAAGATCAGAACACTCCAGCATGACTTGGGCATCAAGCAAGCAGAGTTTCCAGAACTGAACCTAAGTTAGTTAGAATTTTTCTATTTTTGGGGCATCAAGTCTGAAATGATATTTTACGACAGTTTTTCAAGTCTCAAAAATAGACCTAATGAAATAGCGGGTTCGCGGGGATTCGGACCCCGGACAGCCGGATTAAAAGTCCGGTACTCTACCTGGCTGAGCTACGAACCCATAGCGAAGGGTCATAGTTGTGTATAATTTAGTCTTTTACAAAATTTTTTGAAGAAAAGAAAGCTTTAAACTCAGATTTTCTTTCACAGTATTTTAACGCCCTTGTAGTATAGAGGGGATGTGGTTAATTCCATTCCTCGTAAAGCCCGGTCTAGAATGGGGCCCTGTCACGGCCTCGACGCGTGTTCAAATCCCGCCAAGGGCGCCATAAATTTTTCTCAGGAATAAGACAAATAAGAAATTAAATCTCAGATCTTGGGTGATAAACCTAGTTTTTTCCTTACATCAGCAAGTGTTTCTTCGTTTGCAGCAGCTATGAATGAAATCCTCTTATCGTAACTCAGTTTTGAGTCAAGCGGCATACCATTTTCATCAACTACGTATCCGCCAGCTTCTAATGCTATGAGATATCCTGCTGCAACATCAGTAATTCTTAATTTTCTTCTCAGATCTACAAATACATCCACCAGTCCACGAGCAAATATTGCAAGCTCAAGTGCCACAGCTCCAAAATGTCTCACGTGGTTTGATGCTGAAAGAATTGGTGCTAATTGTGGTAGTGCATCTGGTGAAATTCCTGAAATGTCAACACCCACAACAAAGTAAATTGGTTTTTCTTTATGGACCTGGATTTTTTTTCCATTCATGTATGCTCCTTTGCCTTTTGATGCAGAGTACAAATCTCCATTGTGTAGATCCATTACTACTCCATCTGTAACAGAACTTAGTTTATCTTCAGGTGTATATGCTAGTGAACAGCAAAAAAATGGTAAACCTCTTACTGCATTAGTTGAGCCATCAATTGCATCCATTATGATGAAACCTTTTGGATTTGGTGAAAATTCAACAATACCGCATTCCTCTCCAAATACGGTACCTTCAAAATTTATCTCACGTAGGTAATCAAGAACAGTTTTTTCTGCTACAATGTCAATTTTGCGAGAAATATCTCCACCTGCTCCCATTCCGTGGTCTGTACCGGATTCTTTTGTTCCTGCTAGGTTTTTTACATTCGCATGTACTCTCTTTGCAGCCTCTTCTAAAATGTCAATTACTTTCACAAGTTTTCTTTTCCCAGTCCTAATTTATTTTAAGTAATAAAAAAAGAGACTGAATGCATAAATAGCAAAAAAGTTGTGCCATTGTGTGAGCAGTAAAGACGAATCAATCTTTAGCAAAGAAGCACTATTGTCTACAAAACCAGGCAAGGACATTGTCAAACAGGCATTGTTCAAAAGCAAGGGATATCGACTATTTGACAAATACAAAAAGGAAGCTGAAGACGAATTTCCAAAATTTACCAAAAGATTTGCCGAAGATCTATTAAATGAAATAAAATCTGACCCTAATCCATTTGAAACTCAAGAAAAATTTGCCAAAGAAGTAGGCTCCGCTGAGATAATTCTCCAAAAATCACAGATAGATGAAGTAAGAAAAAGACTAGAAAACTACGATACTCTTCTAGATAGAGTTTCCAGAATACTTAATTCAAATTTTGTCAAAATGACATTTCCAGTTTTTAGTGCATTGTATGATGCCTCTACTCAATACTTTGGTGACGATAATGATGCCAAGAAAAAAACTGATATCATTGATGGTCATATAATAGCAATTGACCTAAGTGAACCAATGGATAGAATAATGGACAAGGATGAAGATATAGAATTTTTAGATGATTACAAACTGATGAATCCATACATTTTGAAACTTGCAAGAGACAAGATTTCTGTTGGAGGTAAAGAAGTGTTGGAAGAATTTGAAAGAGGTTTCAAAGATGCAAGAGTGGGTCAATACATTGATTTTAAATTAAAAATGAATCCTAAAAGCATATCTGAAGAAGAAATGATTCAATGTTACAAAAAATATAGAGCAGTGATGGGAACTGCTGGAAAGAACATGACTCTTGCAAGATTTCCTCTTGGTGAAATATTTTATCTTGGAATGGCAAAAGCAGCAGAATCTGTTGGATGTGGAAATGAAATTGAGGATTCTATAAAAAATAAATTTGTTAAAGTTCCTTCATGGCCTCTATATTACACATTTCTTACAGGTGATGTTCAAAAAGGATTTGATTTTACTATGAAAAAAAGTGATATCTACCTAGGAGAGGCACGACTTGCTCTGGAACTGTTGCCTGAGAATTTTTCACACAAGGATTTTCTTGAGTTTCTCTTTCTGACTGTAGAGCATTACAACATGTATTGGTTTAATCAACTCTCAAAAGAAAAATTGTGGAATGAATTCCAATCAAAGATCCCCAAGTGATTTGATATGATGTGGTCTGAGAAATATAGGCCAAAGAATCTGCTTGAGATGGTTGGAAATGAAGAAGCAAAAGAGTCCTTTGTAAAATGGTTTGGTAAGTGGATCAAAGGAACAAAACCTCTTCTATTAGTCGGTCCACCTGGTATAGGAAAGACAACCATGGCTGTATTGGGATCAAAGCAATTTGGTTATGATCTAATTAGCATGAATGCCAGTGATGTAAGAAGCAAGCAGAAGATTCAAGAAATTCTCAATCCGATCCTTGGTAACCGTAGTGTACTTGGAAATCCAATGATCTTCGTTGATGAAGTAGATGGAATACATGGAAGATCTGACTTTGGTGGTGTAGATGCACTAGTTGACATATTGAAAGAGTCCACCATACCGATAATCCTTGCAGCAAATTCTGACTTGTCTGACAAGATGAAAACCATAAAAAAAGTCACAACTACGGTGAAACTCAGACCTCTTCCTCCTAGATTGATGAGATTGTACATTGAAGAAATTCTGAAACGTGAAGGTGCATCAATAAAAATTGGTAATATGATAAAAATGATAATTGACTCACGTGGCGATATTAGGTCAATTCTGAATTCTGCCCAGGCATTATCTGGAGGATTTGAACCTCAACTTGACAAGTCATATGCAACAAATGATGTGGAAGAATCTCTGAATCTATTTTTTAATGCAAAATCTGCTGAAGAAGCTCAGGCAATACTCTATTCCTTAAGAATTGATCCTAGGGAAAAAATTAATGCATTTTACTCAAGCATAATAACAAGCTCTCTGTCTACAGCCGTTCTGAAGGAAATGTTAGATGTCTTGTCTGAAGCTGATATGTTATATGGAAAAATAATGCGAAAACAGGAATGGCGGCTCTTACGATATCTAGACGGTATTTTATTAAAATTATACAAACCAGGATTGACAATAAAATATTCCAAGTTTAATCTTCCATGGCCTACTCTTAATAGAATAAGATGGGATGGTATGGCAATCAAGGGATTGACTGGAAGTCTTGCAAGACAAATGCACGTATCACGTAGTACGTTTTCAACTTTTTATCTTCCCTATCTTCTCTATTGTATAAAAAACAAGTCTATTGAAATGGATCTAAATGAAACTGATAGCGCAATAATCCAAAAGGAATTAGTTTTGATAAAATGAGCTGGCGTTCAATACCGATGAAATTTCCTGGGACATGTCTTGTTTGTAATAAAAAGATTGAAGTCAATGAGGTAGCTCTGTGGGCCAAGGGATTGGGAGTAAAACATCAGGCTTGTGCTGAAGTAAAACAACTAAAATGTATAGTCTGTGGAGGCCCTGCAGGATGTCCTGATTGTGAATTTTCGGATAACTGTGATCTAGACAAAGTCTCTCAAATGTGCATATGTAAGAAATGTAGTGAAGAAAAAGATGCTTTTTCACAGTATCAAATTTCTGTACTAAAGCGATATCCAATGTTGAATCTTAAACAGTAAACGAAGATCTATACTGGCTGGAATCCTGATATGCTGTAAAACCTTAAAATCTAACCCCTAAGATTGAAAAACAAATGACAAAGCCTACCACAAAGATAGCTCCATTAGATCCAGCTTTTCATGGGGAATCCAATTATGAAGTAGGACTAGAGGATCTTCTTGTGGAAAAGAGAAATTTGGTCGCAAAAACAGAGGCAGAACCACAGGCCACAAAGGAAACCATCCAGTCTACAAGAGAAGAACTCCAAGTTATAGAAGGACTGTGGGAGAATTACCATATTGGAATGAATGTTTTCCGTAACGCAAAGGGCGGCCGAGATGGTATTAGAGAAGTCAAAACTGATTAAATTAATATAGGTTGTAAATAGCCTCTAATTCGAATAATGCACTCTGAAAAGATAAAGAATTTTTTACATAAGAGAAGACAAGCAGAGCAAAGTGGCGGAGAAGAAAGAATTCAAGGCCAACATGAAAAGGGTAAGCTTACCGCTCGAGAACGAATTGACCTATTGCTTGATGAAGGAAGCTTTACAGAAATTGATGCCATGACAACTCATCATTATTATGAATTTGACATGCAGAACAAAAAATTCTTTGGGGATGGAGTAGTGACAGGATATGGAACTATACATGGAAAACAAGTTTTTCTTTTTGCTTATGATTTTACAGTTCTTGGTGGTACACTAAGTGAAATGGGTGCCAAGAAAATTACAAAAATTATGGATCATGCAGTCAAAGTTGGATGTCCTGTAATTGGAATAATTGATTCAGGTGGTGCAAGAATCCAAGAGGGAATACTAAGCCTTGATGGTTTTGCTAGTATATTCTATCATAACCAACTTGCATCTGGAGTAGTTCCTCAAATTACTATCAGTGTGGGACCATCAGCAGGTGGCGCAGTATATTCTCCTGCAATGACAGACTTTGTAATTATGGCTGACAAGATCTCTACCATGTTTGTAACAGGTCCAGAGGTTGTCAAGACAGTTCTTGGAGAAGAAGTATCTTTTGATGAGCTTGGTGGTGCAATGTCACATGGGAGAAACAGTGGTGTTGCACACTTTGTAGGAAAAAATGAATATCATTGTATGGATATTGTTAAAACACTCTTGTCATATATTCCTCAGAACAGTACAGAGGAAGCACCTATTGTAGAAACTGGCGATGATCCAAACCGACTAGACACCAATCTCATAAACATAATTCCAGAAAATCCTTTACAACCATATGACATGAAAGAAATCATATCTTCTATTGTTGATAATCATGTATTCTTTGAGATACATGAATTATTTGCACCAAACGTTGTAGTTGGATTTGCAAGACTTCATGGCAAAACAGTAGGAATTGTTGCAAACCAGCCAATGGTATTGGCAGGAGCACTAGATATTGATTCATCTAACAAGGCATCTAGATTCATCAGATTCTGTGATTGCTATGGTATTCCAATTATTACACTAGTTGATACACCTGGATACATGCCTGGAACCCAGCAAGAGCATGCTGGAATTATCCGTCATGGAAGTAAACTCTTGTATGCTTATTGCGAAGCTACAGTGCCAAAAATTACGCTTATCATAGGTAAAGCCTATGGTGGAGCCTATATTGCAATGTCAAGCAAGAATCTAGGAACTGATGTTAATTATGCATGGCCTACTGCACAGATAGCCGTACTTGGTTCTGAGGCAGCTGTGAGAATTATGAATAGAAAAGAACTTGATTCTGCAAAAGATCCCGCTGCATTAAAAAAACAACTTGTTGATAATTTCACCGAAAAATTTGCTAATCCTTACGTAGCTGCATCATACGGCACAATTGATTCTGTAATTGATCCTGCTGAAACACGACCCGCTCTAATTCGTGCCTTGGATGCCTTGGCAAATAAAAGGGAAAGAAGAGTTCCACGAAAACATGGGAATATTAATCTCTAGAATGATATGATAAAGAAAATTTTAATCTCAAACAGGGGCGAAATTGCAATTCGTGTCATCAAGACATGTAATGCATTAGGAATAAAATCAGTAGCAGTTTATTCTGATGAAGACGTAAATTCAAAACATGTGAAGATGGCCAGTGAAGCATATCATATAGGTCCTGCATCTCCTGCACAGAGCTATTTGAACATGGAAAAAATAGTAGAGACTGCAATTAGCTCGGGTGCTGATGCGATTCATCCTGGATATGGATTTCTTTCTGAAAATGCAGACTTTGCAGATCTTTGTGAGAAAAAGAATCTCAATTTCATAGGACCTTCTGGTAAATCAATGAGACTCTGTGGTGACAAAATGGAATGCAAAGACGCAATGATAAAAGCCAAAGTTCCAACTGTACCTGGAAGTCCAGGAATTGTAGAAGAGGTTGAAAAAGCATTGAACATTGCACATGATATTGGATATCCTGTTTTGCTCAAATCAGTTTTTGGTGGAGGAGGTAGAGGAATTAGACTGGTGCACAATGAGAAAGAATTGAGAGAAGCTTTTGAGATTGCTTCTGGGGAATCCAAAGCAGCATTTGGCAAATCTGCACTATTTGTTGAAAAATTCCTTCCAAAAATAAGACACATTGAACTTCAGCTAGCACGTGATAAGCATGGAAATGCAGTGCATATCTTTGAACGAGAATGTTCTATTCAAAGAAGACATCAAAAACTCATAGAAATGTCTCCATCTCCAGTGGTTGATCAAAAGACACGTGACCAAATAGGCGAACTAGCAGTAAATGCAGCAATTGCTGTTGATTATCTTAATGCTGGAACTGCAGAATTTCTACGATTAGATGATGGAACATTTTATTTTATAGAAATAAACGCAAGATTGCAAGTTGAACATCCAGTAACTGAACTAGTCTCAGGTCTTGATCTTGTCAAACTACAGATTGATATTGCAAATGGACATGAAATTCCTTTCAAACAAAAAGATCTCAAAGTAAATGGTTGTTCCATAGAATGTAGAATAAATGCAGAAGATACATTCTTGGACTTTGCACCTTCAACTGGAAAAATATGGGATGTTGATATTCCATCAGGTCCTGGAGTGCGAGTAGATACATATCTCTATCCTGGTTGTACTGTATCACCTTACTATGATTCACTTATGGGAAAACTCATCACATGGGGACAAAACTTTGAAGAGGCCAGACAAAGAATGACACTGGCATTATCTGATTTCTACATTGAAGGTGTTGAAACTGCTATACCTTTGTACAGAACTATATTGAACAGCAAGGAATTCATAAATGGTGACTTGTCAACAGACTTTCTTGATAGATTCAAAATACTAGACAGGTTACAGAGTGATTTGAAAAATGAGGCATCACAAAAATCAGAACCTGCACTAGCTGCAACACTCATACATTCAGAATTTCTAAAAAACAAAATAAAACCACGCAAAGAACATAACATTAGATGGAAAACACAAGTGGACAGGCATTGATATGAAATTCAAACTAGAGAATACTGGTGAAAATTTAGATGGAGAAATTGTAAAGTCTACTGGGAATAATGAATTTGTACTAAAAATACAAGGAAAAGAACGAGACCTCAAAATTGTAACTATGACACATGACAAGGTTGAGTTTATGCTAGACAGTGTTTATCATATTACAAAATATCTTGAAAACAGTACTAACAGAATTACACTTGTAGTAGATGGTGTAAAACTGACATTTAACAAACGTCCCGAGATGGACAAAATTGTTTATAAAAATTCTGGAGCTGATTCTGCCTCTGACTCTCAAATAAATCTAAAAAGTCAGATTCCAGGAAGAGTTGTGTCGATAAATGTGACTGCTGGAGATAATGTCAAGAAAGGAGATGTAGTTTGTGTTTTAGAATCTATGAAAATGCAAATTTCAATCAAATCTCATAAAGATGGTATTGTAAAATCCATAAAAATGAAACAGGGTTCATCAGTTGCGAAGAATGATGTACTTGCAGAGATTGAATAAATATTTTTACAATTATTGATAAATCATTTCATGTTTTATTGTTGAATAAAATTTGTTAATGATTGTGAATTTTTTATCCGCTGTGTGTTTCTAGGATTAACTCTGTTTGGTACTATCTTTTGTTATAACGAATTTACCATCAAATATGGAATTATTTGTAATAGTAACCTCTTTGTTCTCGTCTAGAATGGTTGTAAACTCTGGAGTTATCTTGATGATAATACCGGTGTATTTGTCTGATGAATTTTTCAGTTCAATCTTTTCCCCTTTCTTGTATGGCAGTCGCTCATTTAGTGGAATTTCTTTTATAATTCGTACATTGCCTTGTATTATTGCATTATTTGGTACTATGTATTCTGTATCATGATCTGTGATTATCTTTGTGTACAACATGTTAATTTCTTCAACTTTTCCACGTATGTTGTCATTTACTATCATAATTGAATCACCAATCTTGGCTGGAAATGTTGTAAGCATCAATCCTCCTGAAAATATGTTACCAACTATTGTTGATACTCCAATACCAACAATAATTGCTGCAACTCCTCCTCCAACTAGAATCTCCTGTGGTTCTATATTCCACTCATATAGCAAAGATATACTTGCCATCAATGCTATCACTATTATGGAAAAAAATGAAATACTTGCAGAGAATTGTGCTGGCATCTTATTTGAAAATCTTTTAAGAATACGTCTGATGGCAGTAATGATTGCTAACACAAGTATTATGGTAACAATCGTTTTTGTTACCTGAACATGTATGTGTTGAAATCCCATTACAGGCGCAACAAATACTTCAAAAATGGATAAGCTAATCCAGACTATTATTGCTACAATTATTGCCTTTATTGTTAGATTGGTAAATTCATGTCTTAGAGATTTTTGTTTTAATTCGTGTGACTGTAGTTTAGATGTGTTGTCTCTATGATCATTTTGTTTTGGAGCAGTCATCTGATCCTAGTGTTGTTCTTGATATTTAGATTTTGGTAATTACAAGAATGTGTAATTGATACATGATTATATTTTAAAAATAAATTAAAAGAGATTTTATTTTATTTCTTGAGAAAGTCTATGATCTCTTGATAGTTTGGTTCTATCAATGGATTGTCTGAAACCCATTTGTAAACTATGTTTCCAGTTTCATCTACTATGAATACCGATCTCTTTGCTGCATCATATCCTTTTACATGCAACAAGTCAGGCATTAGGATATCATAATCTCTTATTGTCTGACTCTTGTAGTCTCCAAGTACTGGAAAATTAAGATGTTGAGATTCTGCAAATGCTTTATTTGCAAATGGACCATCATTGCTAATTCCTATTACTTGAGCGCCAAGTTTTGATATCTGATTCCATTCATCTCTGAAAGTGCACATTTCCTTTGTACATACAGGAGAACTTGCGGCTACAAAGAATGACAAGACTACTTTTTTTCCTTTAAAGTCGTCTAGACTTTGCATTTTTAATTCTGTATCTACCAGTGTAAAAGGCGGTGCTTTTTGTCCAACATTTACCATGAAGTATGTTTTGTATTGTGTCATATATCAATCATTTTAGAAATTAAGTGATTAAAATCGATCAATATGTAAAATTGAATATATTGTTAATTTTCAACAAAATTATTGAAAAATTTGTTGGCAATGAAAATTATGATCGTATAATGTGCATAGATTTTTATACTCTCCGACTGGCTTGTTAGCTACTTTGGTAGGAGAAGCTGCGAGTAGTTTCAGTCCAATCTTATTGTTATTCACATTTGCAATTGTGGCAACAGGGCCAACCCTAATTCTTTCTAGGATGATTGCACCAAGACGTACTCCTAACCCAGTCAAGTTTTTGCCTATGGAATCTGGCCAAGTTCCACAAGGAGAGGGACGTACTCATTTCATGATGCAATATTATTCATTTGTCTTGATGTTTGTTGTATTTGATGTTGCATCGATCTTCTTGTATGCCTGGGGAAGTAGCGTTCTTGATTTACCGAAGTCTGCAACTCTTCCAATAATCGCATTTCTAGCAATAATTTTTGCAGCGTTTGCCTTTGCATTGTATCAAGCAGGGAGGAAGGACATTTGGTAACTTTTAAATCAAATATCGCAAAGATTCGGGATAGGGAAGAATAATGCTAAAAGAACTACTTAACCAAGATACTGCACCTCATGCCACTAATGTTCTAGTTGGAAAGCTTGGTGATGTTCTCATCAGAGCAGTGGGAAAACCGTTTGATATGGCTATCAACTGGGGTAGAATCTACTCCTTGTGGCCGGTACACCTTGAAACTGCATGCTGTAGTGTAGAATTTGGTGCAGCCTCTAGTCCTAGATATGATGTTGAAAGATTTGGTATCATTGAGGCATTTGGTTCTCTCCGACAATGTGATCTCATAGTTGTAATGGGAACAATTACCAGAAAAATGGCTCCTAGATTAAGAATGGTCTATGATCAAATGCCTGATCCAAAATATGTCATAGCAATGGGAGCCTGTGCAATAACTGGAGGATTATACTTTGACTCGTATAACGTACTACCTGGAATTGATGGAATTCTCCCAGTTGATGTTTATGTTCCTGGATGTCCACCAAGACCTGAAACATTAATTCAAGGATGCATGTTACTTCAAGAAAAAATAAAACGGACGAAGGCTAAATAACAATGAGCTCTGGAACCGAAAAGGACGTAGAAGTTAAGGATACTGCAGAGGAACATTCTGAAAATACCAAGTCTGATTCAATGTCAAAAGATGATGCAAAAAAATTCTATGAAGAAAAAGGATTGGACTTGTCTCCTGATGTTCCTGTTAAACCAAAACCAATTCCGATATTTGAAAAATCTTTAGCAGATAAAATTTCATCAAAATTTGGCGATAAGATACGTGTGGATTATGTAAGAGCTGACAGAATTAGAGTAACTACTAAAAGAGAAGACATAGTGGATGTTGCTAAATTTATACGAGATGAACTAAAGTATGATCACGCAGAATCTGTATCAGGAGTTGACTATCCAGATTCAAGTGAAATTGAAGTTATTTATCATCTAGGATCTTATACTGATGAAAAACTTGGAAGACAAATTTTTGCACTTGCAACCAGAGTTCCAAGGGAAGACATTCCAAATCCAGGTTCTGATGCAACAAGAACTCCATCATTACGTGATGTATTTTATAGTGTAGAATTTCATGAAAGAGAGTGTTTCGAAATGTTTGGTGTGTACTTTGAAGGCCATCCTGATATGAGAAGATTACTTTTGCCAGAGGATTGGGCAGATATACCACCATTTAGAAAAGATTTCAAGATAAAGGGAAGATAAAATGACAACACAACTACCTCCAGGAATGAATATTGAAACAGTGGATGATAAAATAATGACGCTTAACGTAGGTCCTCAACATCCGGGTTCTGGACATATGAGACTAATTATCAAAGTCGATGGTGATTACATTGTTTCTTGTGATCCTGATCCAGGTTATGTGCATAGGGGAGAAGAAAAAATGGCTGAATATAGAAATTATATTCAAAACATTCCTCATCTTGAAAGACCGGTAATCCATGATTCTTCCAATATCTTGTATCCTTACTGTCTTGGAGTGGAAGAATTATTGGGAATTGAAGTTCCAGAACGTGCAAAATACATCCGAGTTATTGCAGCAGAACTGAATCGTTGTATCTATATTCTGTATTGGTTAGCTATCTATGGAATATTCTTAGGTCACTCTACTATGTTCATGTGGCCTGCAGGTGACAGAGAACTTTTCATTGATCTTTTAGAAGCAATGTCTGGTGCTAGAGTAACTCATGCATATCTAGTCCCTGGTGGAGTACGAAATGATTTACCGTCTAACTTTGAAGAGAGATGTTTACGTCAAGTTGAATATTTTGAAAAAAGACTCAAAGAATATGAAGCTGTATTCTATCAAAATCCTCTCTTGAAGGCAAGAACCGAGGGAAGTGGGATACTGTCCAGAACTGATGCTATCCGACTTGGTACTACTGGTTCTGTACTTAGAGCATCGGGTGTTGATTTTGACGTAAGAAAAAAAGAACCATATGATGTCTATGAAAATCTAGACTTTCAAACAATAGTTATGAAAGAAGGAGATTCGTATGCAAGATCTCGGGTACCTTACCTTGAGATGTTTGAAAGTTGTAGAATAATAAAAGATGCATTAAGGAAGATGCCAAAATCAGGCTCGGTGCGTACAAAATTAAAACCAAATCCAAAAGGAGGTAATGATGAAGTTTATCGTAGAATAGAATCTGGAAGAGGTGCAATTGGATATTACATTGTATCTAACAACAGACCAGAACCTTATAGAGTGAAGATAAGCGTCGGTTCATTTAGAAATTTGATTTGCATGCCCTATTTGTTAAAAGGAGAAAAGCTAGGCAACATGCCTGCAGTCTACTGGGGTCTTAATTATTGGCCTGTGGAGGCAGATAGATAAATGTCAACTATTGCACCGCAGTTTAGACTAAGTCGATTCATAGGTTCTTTGTTTGATCTGATATTCTGGGTTATTCTGATCTTCAGTCTAGTTGGGTTGCCAATAGTCTTTATCGTATTGTTCTACATCAAGCTGCCTGTAATCAACAACCAACTGATGACGCCTTATTTGGCAATGACCTGGATGGCAGATCCATCACGTACTTTGCCAATTGTCAAGAACTTTATGCATACTACTATTTTCAAAGTTATGGCATTTCCAGGATTTGGATTTGCTGCTCTGCTTGCCGCTGCAACAATATTTGTTGAAAGAAAATTCCTTGCAAAAATACAGCTTAGAGTTGGTCCACTCTATTGTGGAAAAATAGAAGGAATACTACAACTGATGGGCGACGGATTTAAGCTAATGAGCAAAGAGATCATCATCCCTGCAAAAGCTGACAAGCCAATATTCTGGCTTGGTCCATTGTTGTTTGTTGGTGCTGCTGGTGCATTTGTTTCTCTTATTCCAGTTGCTCCGGGATGGGTGGTTGCAAACCCCAACGTTGGACTTTTAGCAGTATTTGCAGTAATTGGTTTCTTCCCAATAATTGCTGTACTTACTGCATGGGCTGCAAATAGTAAATGGACATTCATTGGTGGTCTTAGGGCACTCCATCAAATGGTTGCTTTTGAAATTCCATTGATACTTTCACTTCTTGGAGTTGTAATACTATCTGGAAGTTTGAATCTTTCACACATTGTAGAGTCACAAGAACACTTTTGGTGGATAGCTTTTCTCCCAATTGGCGCCATAGTATTTTTCATTACAATATTGGCAGAACTTGAAAGAGTTCCATTTGATCTTCCAGAGGCCGAAAGTGAGATAGTTGCAGGATGGTTAACAGAATTCTCAGGAATGATGTATGGATTAATTCAACTTGGAACTTATTTGAAATTATATGCATTTGCAGGATTGTTTGTAGTATTATTCCTTGGCGGTTGGAATGGTCCGATGGTTTGGCCACCATTCCCACAAGATATCATCACTCAAGGAATTACAATTGGTCCAGTAACTGCCAAGTTCCCTGGATTGCCACTCTTTGATCAGCAGATGCTCAATGGTACATTGTGGTTTGTGATAAAGACTGTAGGAGTCATACTCTTGATTCTGTTACCGCGTGGAGTTTTCCCAAGAGTTAGAATAGATATGATATTGCACACTGGTTGGTACAAACTAATTGGTCTTGCATTCATTAACATCTTTATAGCTCTCGGATTGCTATACGCAGGTGTCTTGGGACCGGGAGGATTGTTACAATGAGTAATGTAATTGGAATAATACGTGCACTAAATTCTGGCGTAAAACATCTTGCAGTAAAACGATTTACATTACGTTATCCTGAACAGAAATTAAAATTTGTAGGTGATGGCTTTCAGTTCAATCCAGAAACTGGAGTGGGAATTGCTGGGTTAAGAGGAAGACACATACTATTTCATGAGCACTGTACTGGTTGTCAGCTTTGCTCGGTAGCATGTGAGGGGATAGCAGAGGCCATAAGCATGGTCAAGGTTCATGAAACGTGGAAGCATAACAAGAAAGCCATAATGCCACAGATAGATTACGGTAAATGCGTATTCTGTGGTTTGTGTGTTGATGCATGTCCATTCTATGCGCTTTACATGACCAATGACTATGAGCTTTCATCCTTTACAAAATCTGCTCTAATTTACACCCCTGCACAACTTGCCATAAAGCCAAAAATTTCACAAGATGTTGAAATAAAAATCGATGACAGGGGTGCTTCACATGGTTGATGCTGTATTTCTAGCTCTTTCTGTTCTAACAATTGGCTCTGCAATTGCAGCACTTGAAATACGCTCTTTGATTTATGGTTCAATTGCATTAATGCTTGCATTATCTGGCGTTGCTGGATTCTTTTTGTTGTTAGATGCACCATTTGTAGCAATGTTCCAACTTTCAGTTTATGTGGGTTCAATTGCAGTTCTCATACTATTCACAGTTATGTTGGTAAGACGCGAACTTATTTTCAATAAAGTTGAAGACAAACGCAGAAGATACGCCGGTATTGCATTGATGATTGTGATCATGCTGGGCATAGGAACAATAATCATTGGTTCTGGTTTGAAAACAATGGATACAAATTCAGCTGAAGTGGATTACAAAAAAATTGGAGAAGACTTTCTAACATATTATTCGCCTGCATTAATAGTGATGGCATTAATTTTGGCATCATCAATTATCGGGGCAATGACACTAGCAAGAAGGGAGGATGTTATAGATGGCCAACGCGCTGATTGATTTTGTTCTAGTTTCAGTGGCATTGCTTGCCATTGGAATCTATGGAATTGCAGTAAAGCGAAATGCAATACGTATGCTTTTTGGCATAGAGATGGTCATCAATTCTGCCAATCTCAACTTGGTAGCATTTTCAAGATACATACCAAATAGTCAAGGACAAACATTTGCTCTCTTTTCAATAGCAATAGCAGCAGCAGAAGTTGCAGTCGGATTGGCACTTGTAATTGTTGCATATAGAATGTACAGAAACATTGACATTGCAGACTTTAGGAGCTTGAAAGGGTAATGCAATTCGTACTATTGCAGGCTTTGCTACTGCCTCTATTGCTCTCTCCGGTTGCATACTATATTGGACGCAAGTCTGGGCCTACTGCTGCAGCATTGTTTAGTTTTGGATTACTAGCCTATTGCACTGTACTAGTTATTGCTCCAGTACTTTCAGGCGGTTATGAAGAGCATTACAAGTGGACTCAGCTATTTGGTGAATTTGGATTATTACTTGACGGTCTTGCTTCTCCATTTGCAATTATGATATATCTCATATCGACAGTGGTAGCACTTTTCTCAAAACCGTATATGGTTTCAAGAATTACCACAATGTTTGAAGAACGAATGAATTCTGAAAAACAACTAGTAGGAGGCGGCACTGAAATGGTAGAGTCTTCTTCTCTGAAAAGTCATCTTAATCATCAAATTGGAGCATACTATGCGCTCTTCCTTGTAATGGCGATGGGTATGCTTGGAACTATACTTGCAACCAACTTGATAGAATTCTATGTTTTCTTTGAGGTCATGCTTATTCCAGCATTCTTCATGTTAGCAATTTGGGGATACGAATCAAGACGAAGAGTAGCATTGTTATTCTTTTTCTGGACTCATGTTGGTGCTGTTATTCTTTTACTTGGTTTTCTTTCAATTGGTCTCAGTGTTGGCAGCTTCAATTATGCAGATATCAAAACACATGGTATACCGCCACATGTTCTTGCACTTGCAGCTGTTGCAATCATAGTTGGACTTGCGGTAAAGATGGCATCATTTGTGGTACACATGTGGTTGCCGCATGTTTACAAAGCTTCACCGACTCCACTTAACGCACTATCATCTGGAGCTATGTTGGGAGTTGGTGCATACGGATTCTTTAGATTGATAATAATGTTAATGCCTGCTCAGTATGAGCATTTTGCTCTGGCCTTGAACATTTGGGGTTTGGTAACCATGATCTACGGCGGAATAATGGCACTGGTGCAAGATGACATTAGAAAACTATTTGCTTATTCTAGTATTAGTCAGATGGGCTATATTTTATTTGGAATTGGTTCTGCTTCTGCACTTGGTCTTTCTGGTTCTGAAATGATGTTTGTATCTCACAGCCTAGGTAAAGTAATTTTGTTCATGATGGTTGGTGCAATAATTTTGCAAGTTGGAACTCGCAGTATAACCAAAATGGGAGGTCTTGCAGGAAAGATGCCAATAACAGCAGTTTGTGCAATGATTGGAGCCCTTACTCTCATGGGTGTTCCTCCAACTAGTGGATTTATGGCAGAATGGACAATGTTCTATGGTGCACTTCAAACTGCAATCCAACAAGGCTCAATGATAAGAATGGCTACATTTGGTCTAGGTTTGGTTGCAACTGTAATTACAATGGCATATGTATTGTGGATGATAAAACGAATCTTCTTTGGAAAACTTCCAGAAAATTTGGAAAAAACAAAAGAAGCCAATTGGTATGTTACAGGCCCAATGATGGTCTTGGCAGGATTCAGTGTTGTTATTGGAATATATCCAGATGTCTTCTTTAATCAAATAATTCCTTTCATGAAAGGATTGGTGGGGGTTTAGAAAATGACTATTTTGCCTTTTGATTTTATTCCTGGATTGGGAGATCTTAGAGTATGGGCAATTTGGATTCTGCCATTTGTTGCAGCTCTGATAATACCAGCTGTTGGAAAAGCTTCTAAACGTGCAACTGGTTATGTTGCAGTAGCATTTGCTCTTGCAAGTGCAATCTCTGTCCTAACTCTTCTTCCATCAGCTCTTAGTAATCATGAGATACACAACCAAATTCCTTGGATCTCATCCATTGGACTCAAGGCTGGAGTTTTAGCTGATCCACTTGCTGTGATAATGAGCAATGTTGTTGCTTGGATTTCATTTTTGATATTTGTATACAGTACTGGATACATGAAAGGAGACAAGGATCTAACTAGATTCTTTTTCTGGATGGCATTTTTCTTGGGTTCGATGCAGCTTATTGTTTTATCTGATAACTTTTTGCAGCTCTTCTTTGGTTGGGAAGGAGTAGGCCTTGCATCATATGCCTTGGTAGGATTTTGGTATAAAGACAAGAAGAAAGATCATGTTGGAACAGAAGGACGACATGTACTTGGTCTTATGGACTATTATTCTCCAACTCATTCCGGAATGAAGGCATTCATCATGACTAAGGTTGGTGATATCATGATGCTTGCTGGTATGTTCCTAATCTTTGCATTTGCAGGTACTTTTGGATTTAGAGAATTAACCACAAATACTAGCTGGGCAACTGCCATGGCTGCACAACACTTGTTGATTCCAGCTGCTGTCTTGTTATTTGGTGGTGCAATAGGAAAATCTGCACAATTCCCATTAAACGAATGGCTACTTGAGGCAATGACAGGACCTACTGCAGTTTCAGCACTTATTCACGCTGCTACAATGGTAAAGGCTGGTGTATTTTTGGTAGCAAGATTGGCTCCTCTATTCTTTGCATTGGCAGCAATTGGAATCAATATGGATCAATTCTTTGAGGTAATAGCTTGGGTTGGAGCAATAACTGCACTTCTTCTTGCCACACAAGGAATGGTGCATCCTGAAATAAAGAAAGTTCTTGCATATTCTACTGGTTCTCAGATTGGTTACATGATGATGGCTCTTGGTGTTGCAGGTCTTTCAAAACAATTTGTTGATGGTTATACAGCTGGATTTTTCCATCTGATTTCACATGCCATGTTTAAAGCATCACTGTTCATGGCCGCAGGTTCTGTATTACACATTGTAGGTTCTAGATTTATGACAGATATGGGAGGTCTGCGAAAATACATGAAAAAGACATATGTCTTCATGTGGGCAGCTGGTCTTGGCTTGATGGGTGCTCCATTTATCACAACAGGTTTCTGGAGTAAAGATGCAATATTTGCAGCAGTTTATCAATCAGGTAATACTTGGGCTCTTCCATTATTTGTAATTGCAGTAGTTACTGCAGTGATAACTGCATTCTATACAACTAGAATGATAGGACTAGTATTCTTTGGTAACAAAAGTAAGCATATTGAAGAATTAGAAAAAGCAGGACATCATGTACACGAAGCTAGTCCTTCAATGTGGGTTCCGTATGGAATACTTGCGGTATTGACAATTGGAGTGGGTGTGATGGGTCTTGCATTTGAGCACCAGATACATGATCTATTTGTTAACTACTTGGGTTCAACCTTTGGAATAAAGTCTAATGTTGATGCTGTTGCAATGGGGGGACAACCATTACTTGGCGGTTTCCTAGAAGGTGTTAATCCTATAGCTCTCATGGCATCACTAGCTGCATTTGCCATTGGATTTGGACTAGGATATGTCTTCTATATTGGAAGATTTGTTGATCCAGTAAAATTTGTAAATTCAAACATATTCTTTTACGCTATTCACAAATTTTTCTTAAACAGATGGTATCTCAATGCATTGATTTATTGGGGATTTGTAGTAGCTCCTCTATACGTAGCAAGGGGTCTCTACAAGTACTTTGAGAACATTGTATTAGAGGGATTCAATGTGGTTCCAGAGAAGACTATGGCTGGCGGTGCAAGAATAATGCAAGCAACCCAGACAGGAGTTTCTCAATCTTATCTTTACATCTTTGGAGTAGGTATACTAATCGTAGTATTCCTGTTGTTAATTTAGGAGATAGAAAATGATAGACTTTACATCAACACCAATCATGTTAACTCTGATACTTGGAGCAGTAGGAGTATTAATTCCAGTAATTAATGTAGCAAGAAAAGAAAAAGGCTCTTCTGTTTATGGTATCATAACTCTTGGTGCATTACTTGCAGCAATTGGATTTGTTATTTATCAAATAATTACAAAACATATAACCCAGTCTGCAATTTTCTCGTCAAATGTTTTAGTTGATGACAAGTTTGGATCATTCTTTGCAATTGCAATGTTAATTGTTGGAATCATGACAACCGTTGGCTCATTTAGCTACATGCGTAAAAGGGCAAATCCTGCAGTATACTACTCATTAATTCTATTAGCATCAGTTGGAATGATACTGATTGCATACTCGACTGATCTTGTAATGTTATTCATCGCATGGGAGCTCATGAGTATTCCAACATATGTCTTGGCTGGATATCTCAAAAAGGATCCCTCCTCGAACGAAGCTGCAATCAAGTACTTCCTGTTTGGTGCATTATCATCTGGAATTATAATTTATGGAATTTCAATTGCGTATGGTCTAACAGGTTCCACAAACATAGAGCAAGTAATTGCTGGGTTCTCAAAGCTTGGACCTGACATGATGCCACTTGCAATACTTGCTGTAGGTATGTTCATAGCTGGATTTGGATTCAAAATAGGTCTAGTTCCATTCCACATGTGGTTACCTGATGCATATGAAGGCGCTCCTCCAACTATAGCTGCATTACTTGCAGCTGGTACAAAGAAAGCAGGTTTTGCAGCAGCTCTGAGAGTAATAATTATGGGTGCAATAGCACTCAATCTCCACTGGGCATTTGCACTTGCGGTAATTGCTATTGTGACCATGACTGTAGGAAACTTGGCTGCAATCAAACAAAGAAATCTCACAAGAATGCTTGCTTATTCTAGTATCGGCCAAGCAGGATACATTCTGATTGGTCTTAGCGTGGCTCCAATCTCACCAATTGGAATCCAAGCCTCGTTGTTCCACATCTTGAATCATTCTGTAATGAAGGCATCAACTTTCATTGCTGTTGCAGGAATAGTTACAACTCTTGGTGTTACCCATATTGAAAAGATAAAAGGTCTTGGCAAAAGAATGCCTATCACTGCACTTGGTCTTACTATTTCATTACTTGCATTAGCTGGTGTACCACCACTTAATGGATTTTGGAGCAAACTAATGTTATTTGGATCTGCAATAGATGCCGGTCATACTTTATGGTGGGCTCCATATCTTGCAGTGGCAGGAGTTCTTAACAGTGCACTTTCACTTGCTTACTATGGTTGGATAATTAGAAAAATGTACTTTGAAGAAGGAGAGTCAAACAAGAGACTAAAGGAACCAAAATCAGTAATTGCAGTTATGATATTCTCAATAATCTTCATAGTTGGAATAGGTATCTATCCAGATCCAATTATCCAATTTGCAAAATCTGCAGTTCCTATTATGAGCGGATTGCCAGTTATACACTAAGCATAGTAAAGTCTAGAAGACTTTCTAATCTTGTTCTTGAAGGACCATCATTAATTTTTCTTAATGCTGTCTTTGCTTTCTTGGAATAATTGTTGAGCATGACATCCATTCGGTCAAATACAATACGAGGATCAGAACTTTTCTTGATCAGTGTATTGAATAATTTATCTTCATTATTCCAATCTTGTAAATCATCTCTGATTTGATATGCTATTCCCATGTTTTTACCATATTCTGCAAGTGCCAAAATTTGTTCCTCGGTACCTCCACCTAATATTGCTCCAATCTTTGCTGCAGCTTCAAATGCAGTAGCAGTCTTGTACTCCATCACCTTGACATAGTCATCAAATGTAACATCTTCACTTGTCTCTAATCGTGTTTCAATCATTTCTCCCTCACTCATCATCATTGCAGTAATTGCAAGTTCTCTTCCTATTCTTGCATTATCCAGACGAGATGAAATATTCAAAATCAAGCCCAAAACAAAATCTCCTGTTATGATGCTGGTGTTATACCCGTACTTTATGTGAAAAGGATCCTTTCTTCTTCTTAGAATTTCATTATCGATAATGTCATCATGAATTACCGATTCGGTGTGCAATAGCTCTACAGCACATGATGCAGAATATGCATTTCCATCACATTTTCCTACACTTTCTGCAGATAAAATGAGAATTAATGGTCTTATCCTCTTACCACCTTCCAAGGAATATTGTAATGGTTCGAAAAATTCTGAGGCAGAGTATAGATCTAATTCTTGTTTAATTGCATTGTCAACCTTGTTTATGTAATTTTCAAAGTCTTTTATGAGGGGATTTATTTCAAAATTCTTTCTATCCAAGAATTTACACTAGCAACCGTAATCACAGTTAGAATATTAATGCTTTTGAAAGGTGGTGCTCCAGCCGGGATTTTCATCATAAAGAATTTGAACCCGGGTCGTAGGATTGAAAGTCCCACATGCTTGACCGGTCTACACCACTGGAGCCCAAATTGCATCCTATTTTATATCCATAAAATCCTTTTGAAGGCATTCCAAAGATTTTTTTATTGCTGGAATGTGATAATTATCATGAGCTCTCTTATTACAAGAATTGACAAAATAATTGAAGAACAGAGTTTGTTAAAGCACAAATTCTATGTAATGTGGAATGAAGGCAAGTTATCAATAGACTCTCTTAGTGGTTATTCAAAAGAATATTTTCAACTAGTAAAATCAGTTCCTTCATTTGTAGGACAAGTGATGGAAAAGAGCCCATCTGAGATCAAAAATACACTTGTCTCAAATAGGGATGAGGAATCTGAACATATAGAACCATGGATAAAATTTGCAACCGCATTAGGTGTATCACAAAATGAACTAAGACAATATGCAGGTCTTGACTATACAAAACAAGCCATTTCAAATCTTTCATGTCTGATGAATACATTTGAGGGTGGGGCTGCTGCAATGTATGCTTTGGAACAAGAAATACCAAAGATTAGCTTGTCAAAAATAGATGGATTGAGAAAATTTTATGGTCTCTCAGATGATGACTCAATAGAATATTTCAGACTTCATGCAGAGGCTGACATACGACATGCTGCTCTCTGGAGAAAAATCTTAGAAAAAACTCCCGCATCAAAAGAAGATGAACTAGTAGAAATAGCTAGTAAATCAGTAGCTGCTCAAAACCTCTTACTTGACAGTTGCTACAATGCTTACTGTTAACCACTATACTATTTTATAGCGCATGTCAATTTGCTCTTTCGTAGGGCCCATAACTCAGCTTGGTAGAGTAACCGGCTCATAACCGGTGAGCCAAGGGATCGAAGCCCTTTGGGCCCACTATTTTGGTTTCTTTTAGTTTGGAATGTCTAGCTTTGATTGTTGATGTTCTGATGTGGTGTTGATACATAGTGAATGAAAATTTGGAAATAAAATTTTTCATTGTGATATACTAATTTTAAAATAAGCAGTAAATTATCTTCATTTGGCCGCAATGAAGAATCAGAGTTATAACTGACACGATGATGTGAAGGCATTTGTCTGAGCTGCCTCTTCTTTTGAAAATAATTTGATAAATTTTATACAAAAAATGTCTGCATGAAATTTTATAGAGTATATATAAAGCGCGTATTTAAACACCGAAATGCCTCAAACAAAACCTATTGTAAGCATAGAAAATGTTGTGGCTTCTGCTTCAGTTGATCAACGAATTGATCTTAATGTGATAACTCAAACATTTCCTGACGTTGAGTATCACCCTGATCAGTTTCCTGGTTTAGTTTTTCGAATAAAATCACCTAAGACAGCAACATTGATCTTCAGTTCTGGAAAAATGGTTTGTACTGGAGCAAAATCTGAAGAACAATCAATCAAGGCAGTACGTAGTGTTGTTCAGACATTACGAAAAGGTGGAATCAAGATAAAAAAAGATGCTGTAATTGTAATTCAAAATATGGTTGCTTCTGCCAATCTTGGTGGAAAGATACACTTGGAACAAGCAGCAAGAAGTCTTCCTCGAAGTATGTATGAGCCGGAACAATTTCCGGGTCTGATACATAGAATGCTTGATCCAAAAACTGTCATACTGTTGTTTGCATCTGGAAAACTTGTTTGTACTGGAGCAAAAAAAGAATCTGATGTTTATAGATCAGTGCATAATCTACACACACTTTTAGAAGAAAAAAAATTAATGATCTATGAAAGCTAAATACATCTAACTTGATTTTGATGAATTCATTTGTTTTTTAATTCTATCAAGAGTTTGTTCATCCAAAATATTTTCAGTGTGTAAAATATTAGAAATTGCAAGTATGTCTATAATCTCATACAATTTTACTTTTTCAGCCTTTAGATTTTCATGTGCCCCTTCAAGTCTATTGATTGTGACAAATGCTGACTCTACTATTATTTTGGCATCTTTTAGAGCTCTGATGGCATTAAGTAATGAATGACCAGTTGTTCCAACATCGTCTACTAGTACCACCCTTGATCCCTCAGGTATTTTTCCCTCTATTAGACTGCCTGTACCATAGTCTTTTGGTTTTTGTCTGATGTAAATCAAAGGTTTTGCGGTTTCTATAGCCAAAGCTGATGCTATTACAAGTCCTGATGTTGGAACTGATGCAATATAGTCAAAACTATCTAACCCTATTTTTTCTGATATTAGATTTTGAACAGCTTTTACCATCTTTCTGAATTGGTGTGGGAAACTTGGTACTATCCTAAGATCGATATAGTATGCACTGTCTTTCCCGCTTGAAAGTTTAAAATCTCCAAACTTGATTGCACCACTTTTTTGCAAAAATATTGCAAATTCTTTGACAAAATCCACTGCAAAATTTACCGAAGTAGATTTATTTTAACTGTCCCTTCGTTATGGTATGCCTGAAATTTGGCTTAGCTATGGACCTACTGACGTTGTTCTTGATGTTAGAGCAGAGAATTTGGAAAAACAGCTAGAATCTGGAGGTGTAAACTTGAGTGACTCAGAGATTGCTTCAAAATTAGAATCTCTTGACATGTCAAAACCAACCGAATTTGTTATAATGGAATATTCTAAAACAACTCAAAAAATTATTTCTATTTTATTGGACATGTGCACAAAGAAGTCACTTCCAAAACCAAAATTCTTGGTAGATAAGTCAAACTTGAATTTTGTAAAAAATGTTTTCTCTGATCCTACAATTTCCATATCTGAATTTGATGCATCTCAATTTTCTAATGCCAATTTGATTTTTATTGGAGAAATGGAATTTGATGGACTGTTTGGATATGATACTATGTCCACCAAACTATTACGAAGATTTGGAAAAGACAACATGCTTGAGGCGTATGAAAAAAGAGAAGGAAATCTTCCACTTCCTGGTTATGATCTGCAAACCATGCAGGTTGCAAAAAAATTCACTGATGGATTTGAAATATCTTCTATTGAAATTGTAGCAAACCAAACCGGAATAATTGATGTTGCTACAGGTCATCCATCCTCAACCTTCTCGCTATCAAAATCTCTATCATCTCTTACAATATCTGAGACGGAAAAACATAGAGTAGCAATTGTTAGCACTGGAAAAGAGACGAGCAATGAGACACTAAGTAGATCACTCTTATCCATCTGGAATTGTTCAGGTGCAATAAAAGAAGAGGGATTGGTAATACTTCTTGCTGAATGTAAAACTGGATTGGGTTCTGAGGCAATTCAACAATATGTTGAAGGTAGAATGAATCTGGAGAAACTGAAAAATCCTTCTAAATATGTAGATGGAATGGAAGATTTATTATTCTTGACAGAAATGCGCAAGAAATTTGGAATAGGCATAGTATCAATCTTACCATATCTTTATACAAAAAATAAACTTGAAATGATTCCATTTAGTGGCGCAAAGGAAACAATAGATTATGTTCTTAAAACATATGGTGATAGACAAAAGATCACAATTATTCCTGATGGCTCACATACATTACTGAGATAAAACATACGTAAACCCTGATAAATCTCATCAAGAGTTGATATACTTGACTGTGTGTCTTTTACTGTAATTATTTCTTTTATTGTTGCTTAAAGTTAAATAATTAATAATTCCAGATCATAGCAATGCAGGTAGCCTTACGAGAAATTGGGAATTGCATTATCCGTAGATGTGATCTATCTGACTTGATTCCAACTATGGAGATAAATCTAAAAACACTGCCTGAACACTATTCTGACTATTTCTATGAGAGCCTACTTGCTGAACTACCTGAAGCGTTTCTAGTAGCTGAGGTTGAAAAGAAGCTTGTGGGATACATAATGTGTAAAATTGAATATGGTTTTTCAAATTTCAAAAAACTTGGTTTTGTAAAAAAAGGTCATGTTGTATCAGTTGCAGTATTAGATGAAAATAGGAGAAAAGGTATTGGGGAAGGTCTAGTTCAGGAAGCAATTGCAGGAGTAAAACTGAAAAAATCAGATGAACTGTATCTTGAAGTCCGATGTAGTAACAGTGATGCCGTAAGGCTTTATGAAAAACTTGGATTTATCATAAAACAACGACTAAAAGCATATTATCGTGATGGCGAGGATGCATATCTTATGGCAATTGAGTTTGCTTACTAGATTAAAATAAATAAGTCACAAAAAGACTCTAGCCTTATGGCAAGACAGAAAACTATTGGAATAATGATATTTGTCTTGGCAATTGTAGGTTTTTTTCTCTATGCGTATCTGCTGATGCTCTCTGAATGGAGTCCTATAGTATTACAGCTCTCAGTACTAATGGCAGTAGGAGGAATTCTTGGAGTCATTTCTTGGATTGGATATAATATGGCGACCTCAAGACCATCTCCTTCATCTCTTGTAACTGATGACAAGTAATCACTTAGATATTGCTGCATCAACTACTGCTTGGTAAAATCTTGGACCTACTGGTCGTACAATTTTTGCACCCAAAATTTCAGATTTGACATTTACAACGCTTAAGAAATGTTGTGGTGCTAATGATGAAACTTGGTCTTTTTTTTCTGCACGGATGTGACAATAGTAATGTATTACAGCTTTTTTCTTTGCAGCTTTAATGGCAGACTCGAGAAACTCATCTGATCTTTCTGGTAGTAACATTAGGATTCTATCTCCAGTATCATGCAATTTTTCTTCTATAATTTTTGCGGCGTCTCCTTCTATTGATTCTACGGTTCCTTTTAGTTTATTCAATAATATATTCTCAGAGCATAATCTAGCTGCATCTGGATTGATATCAATATTGTATACGTGACATTTTTTCTTCTTTGCAGCTACGATGGAAAACATTCCAACTCCACCAAACATGTTGATTATAGTTTCTCCGTCTTTGATTGTCTCTGCAATTCTTTCACGTTCTGTTGAAAGTCTGGGTGAAAAAAAGGCCTTTTCCACATCCACTTTGAACCTACAACCATGTTCCTTGTATTCAGTTTCAGTCTTGTCGTCTCCTGCGAGAAGCTCCAACTTTCTTATTCTGTAATCTCCTTCAACTGGAGATGATTGGCAATAGATTGATTTTGCCATCTTTACCTTATCCAAGAGAACCTCACCGATTATTTTTCTTTTTGGCAGAAGGGAATCTGGGACCCTTAGTATGATGATGTTTCCTATTTGATCAAATGCACCGTAAAGCTCTTCTGCCTCCGCTTCTGTGAGGATCCCAGCTACTGCCTGTTTTAACATCTTTGTCAATTTCTATAGTAAAACTTTCCAGATTGTTTTTGTTCTCTGTCTAATCTGCTTTCTAATTTATTTACTCTGGGTCTCATACTGGTCTCATCTCTTCTATATGTCATGTCAAGAGATCTCAAGAATTCATTCATGCCATCTACCTTTGGTTTTGGAGTTGTTGCATGACCTTCTCTTCCAGGAGTTCCATGGAATATGACAATTGAATCAGAAATCAAATCCATAAGTTGAATATCATGATCAACTATTATTGCAGATTTTCCATAAGATCTTACATATCTTTGAATAAGTTTTGCTACTGCTATTCTATCCTCTACATCTAGAAATGCAGAGGGTTCATCAAGTGCATAGACATCAACTTTTTGCAAAAGGCATGCTCCAATTGCCACTTTTTGAAGTTCTCCGCCCGACAAGTTTTTGACAGATTTGTTGTATAGTTTTTTTATCTTCATTGGATTGACTATGACTTCTTCTTCTGGGGTTTCTTGTATTGATCCGCCATATGCTTTCTCAAGTAGAGCAATTACTTCAATGTCAAAGTCATTTGTTAGATATTGTGGCTTGTAGGCAATCTTTACTTTACTTTCTATGCTTCCAACATCTGGTTTTTCAACACCTGCTATCATCTTCATCATAGTTGTTTTTCCTAATGCATTTGCACCAACAATGCCTAAAACCTCACTTTTCTTAACTCTGCCTGCATCAATTGATAACGAAAAGTTTCCAAATTTTCTCTCTAGATTTGGATAGTTTATGATATTCTCAATTGTAACAAATTCATCTGTTGATGTAGATGCATCAAACTTGAATGCTGCATCTCTGAACCTGACATTCTCATTTGGAAGATAACCATCAAGGAATACGTTAATCCCAACTTTGGTAGAAAGCATGTTTGCAACTATGCCATATGCTGCAGGTTCACCATAAAGAATCTCGATAAAATCACTTAGATAATCTAACAATGTTAGATCGTGTTCTACTACCATCACACTTTTTCCATCCTTGGCAAGGTCCTGAATTACTCTAGCAACTCCAATTCTCTGAAAAACATCGTTATACGATGATGGTTCATCAAAGAAATAAAAGTCTGATTCTCTTGATGCTGCTACCGCTACTGCAATTCTTTGTAATTCTCCTCCACTCAAATCTGTAATCTTATTTTCTAAAGAGTTTTGCAAGCCAAGTTGTTGTATTAATTCTCGTGCTTTTCCACGTTCATCATATTTTTCTAAAAGTTCTTTTGCATTTCCATCAAATACCTTTGCTAAGTTGTATACTTGTTGAGGTTTTATGGATGCCTTTAACTCGTTATTTGCTATTTTTTCAAAATGTGGTTTAAGCTCAGTGCCTTGAAAATGTTTTAAAATTTGACTCCATTCTGGAGGTGTAGCATAATTTCCCAAGTTTGGTCTGAGGTTTCCAGATAATATGCCAACTACAGTACTTTTTCCTATGCCGTTTCTTCCTAAAAGACCCATGACCTGGCCTTTCTTTAAACTAGGAATTCTGTAAAGCCTGAATGCATTTTGACCATACTGATGAATCTTGTCTGTCTTTAGTTCTTCTGCTAGATTGACAATTGTTATTGCATCAAATGGACAAACCTTGACACAAATTCCACATCCATTACAAATATTTTCATCAATCTGCGCCTTGGCAGTTTCTTCATTTAGTACTATGCAATCTGAACCCATTTTGTTTACTGGACAATATTTGATACATTCTAGACCACATTTCTTGGTCTGACAATTTTCCTTGTCAAGTACTGCAACTCGATGAGTCATACGTACTTCCGCTTTTCTTAATTTATATCTCTATCAAGCAAGATTAATACATAACATTGGAAGCCAAAGAAACTAAGCCGGCCACAGCGTTGGGGTCCGACCCGGTCCCATACCGAACCCGGAAGTCAAACCCAATGTCGCTACTGTGTTACTAAGGTGCGAGAGCCCTTGGGAAGCAGTAGTGCTGGCGCCTTTTACTAGTCTAAAGCAACAGAATTGGGAGATGCATACCATGTAGTTTCTATAGGCGTGTTTTTGTCAAAACCACGCTTTTGTGCATCATCTGGAAAATTATCGATGTATTCTGATACAAGATCTCTTACAATTCTATCTATCTCAGTAACTGAAGACACATCGGTGAACAATGATTGTATTTCATTACATCCTACAACGTAACCATTTGCGTTAGGTGTTATAGTAAAGGTGATTTTGTGTAGTTTCTGACTATCTGTCATATACTGTATATGTTTACAAAACCTAAAAAAGATCACGATCAATCATTGATACTATGAGTAACTGTAGTATATGCGGAGAAAAATTCTCTGATGATATTAGATTTCTAAATCATATGATGGAAAAACATGGATTTCGAAATCCGAATGTTGGAACACCTGATAGAAACAGTAGAGGATACTAGTTTTTAGAACTTTAAGGCTATTTTTTTGCTGTTAGACAATAGACTTCCGGTTCTCATAAAAAATGCTTTTGGAGTTTTACAATCTTGACTACAGTTGGAAGATGAGTCATAGTCTAGATGTTTTCTTGATCTGCCAGTTAAAATATTGAAAAAGAGGGGTAAGATTGCTGCTCTTCCACCATATGCTGTCTTCTTTGTCATGAACCAGAACATTTTGGTAGAATCATAGTTGTAATCAAAAATCTCTGATTTTATTTTCATCCCGATATCAGAATAATGACCAACGATCAAGATCTTGTCTTTAGCAAAGATGTGTACAACATTTGCAAATTTAGAACAAAGGTAGCATTTATCATCATAAATAACAAGAGGTAATAGATCTCTTATATCCATATTTTTTCTACGTTGACTTTGGATTAATGTTTTGTGAAATAACTTTTTATTTACTCCAAATACGCTAAAAAACATGAATTTGAATTCATGTAGAAATTCTAAGATCCAAATTTTGGCATGGACATGGCTCTAAATTATTATCATATTTTCAAAAAAGTAAAAGAATCTAGGAAACTTGTGATTAAAGGAATTACTACTGCTGGCTCTGGTCATCCTGGAGGATCATTTTCCATGGCAGAGATTCTGGGGTGCATGTATTTTAAATTCTTACACTATGACCCACAAAATCCTCTTTGGGAAGACCGAGATAGACTTGTGTTATCAAAAGGCCATGCCTCACCTGGCTTGTTTTCTAATCTTGCAGTAGCTGGATTTTTTGCTAAATCGGAAATGGAGACTCTAAGAAAATTTGGAAGCAAATTGCAAGGTCATCCTGACTTTAAGTGTCCAGGAGTTGAGTTTTGTGGCGGATCGCTTGGATTGGGATTATCATTTTCTATTGGAATGGCTCTTGCTGCAAGAATTGATGGAAAAAATCATCATATCTACACAGTAATTGGTGATGGTGAATCTGATGAAGGACAAGTTTGGGAGGCTGCCATGACTGCACCTAAATACAAAGTAGATAATCTGACAGTTTTCTTGGATAGGAACTTCATTCAACAAGATGACTATACAGAAAGAGTAATGCCTCTAGATGAGGAGCTTGTCAGTGATGATATTTCTGAGATGTGGAAAAATGCTGCAAGATGGAAGGTGGGAGATAAATGGAGATCTTTTGGATGGAATGTCTTGGAAATAGATGGTCATCGTATAGAACAAATCTCAAAGGCAGTAAATTCTGCATTGCAAACAAAGGGAGCTCCATCAATTATCATATCTCGCACCATCAAAGGCAAATCTGTAGAACACATGGAAGATAATCCCAAATGGCATGGGGTTGCACCAAATCCCCAGATGTCACCAATAATTGATCTGGAATTAGATTGTCAATTTTTGATATCTCCATCCATAATTGCAGGAGACATGATGAATTTAGAAAACGAAGTCAAGAGAGCATCTCTTGCAAGAGCGGATTTTATTCATCTCGATGTGATGGATGGTGTATTTGTACCAAATACTACATTTGATCATGAAAAAATAAAACAACTAAGACCAATCACGCCAATTCCTTTTGATACTCATCTCATGATCACAGAACCCGTAAAACATGTGAAGAACTATGTCGATGCAGGATCTGACATAATTACAGTACACGCTGAAGTCTGTGACGAATCAAGTTTTGGGGAAATTCATGATATCCTGCGCTCAAATTCTGTAAGTGTAGGACTTGCGATCAATCCTGATACAGAACTACCTCAATGGTCTGAGAAATTCATTCAAGATTTGGATCAGCTAATAATAATGTCAGTGATTCCAGGCAAATCTGGACAAAAATATATTGAATCTACACATGAAAAGACACAGCGAATAGGTAAATTCTTGTCTGAACGAAAATTTGAGGGTCTAATTGAGGCAGACGGAGGAGTAGATTTGACAAATATAGAATCATGTTTCTTGGATGGTGCTAGAGTATTCGTAGGTGGAAGCGCAATAATCGGACAAAAAGATGTTCGGGCTACAATTATTGAATTTAGAAAGAAGCTAATGCATGCAAGAAGAAAACTCTTGATTAACAAAGCTCACAGCCTTGGAGGTAATGATCTTGTAAAAAGATGGATAGATCTACATGAGGTAGGTAAAAAGAAGACTGAACTTTTACAAATAGCACAGGAGGCAGGTTTTGCATGACTGAATTTGCTGATATGAGAACTGTTTATGGTGAAACACTCATCAAGTTGGGAGAAGAAAATCCTAACATCGTTGTAGTTGGTGCAGATACCACGGACTCATTAAAGACAAAACCCTTTGGAAAAAAATTTCCAAATAGGTTTTTCAATGTTGGCATAGCTGAAGCTAACTTGGTTACTATGGCTGCAGGTCTTGCAAATGAAGGTAAAATTCCGTTTGCAAGTACTTATGCCGCATTTCTTCCTGGTCGGTGTGTTGACCAAATACGCAATGCAATAGCATATCCTTCAAGAAACGGAAAAAACGGATTAAATGTAAAAATGGTTGTATCTCATGGAGGTCTTAGCGTTGGTCCTGACGGTGGTTCTCATCAACAGATTGAAGACATTGCAATAATGAGAGTCATTCCAAATCTCAAGGTCTTTGTTCCATCTGATACTATAGCTGTAGAAAAACTCACTCGACTTTTTGCACAAGTTTATGGTCCATGTTACATGAGATTGGCAAGATCAAAAACACCTGTAATTCATTCAAAAGAACAAGACTTTCAGATGGGTAAGGGAATTGTTCTGCGAGATGGATCTGATTGCACTATTGTTGCATGTGGCATAACTGTTAGTATTGCTCTTGAAGCTGCAGACTCTTTGAAACAAGAAGGAATTTCATGTAGAGTCATTGATATGTTTTCCATCAAACCCATTGACTCTGAAATTTTAGAAAAGGCAGCACGTGAGACTGGAGGGATAGTTACATGTGAAGAACATAATGTATTGGCAGGATTTGGTTCTGCAGTTGCAGAGACAGTCTCTGAGACATATCCTGTTCTTGTAAAACGTATAGGGGCAAAGGATCAGTTTGGTGAATCTGCAAGAGATGGTGAGATTCCGCTCTTACTTGAGAAACATGGCATTACATCAATTCATATATCTAATGCCGTCAAGTCTATTCGGAGTCAAACCAGATGAAGATATTTCTGGATACTGCTAATATTTCAGCAATAAAGATGTATAACGATATGGGTCTTGTAGATGGAATCACTACAAATCCATCTCTGATGGCAAAGGAGGGAGGCGATCCTCAAAAAGTTATGGAAGAAATTGTTCGAATTATCAAAGGTGATGTTAGTTTGGAAGTATTGAGCTTAGAAACCGATGGAATGCTAGAAGAAGGTAGACGACTTAGAAAATATGGTAACAATGTGATAGTAAAATGTCCTCTAACTCCTGATGGCCTAAAAGCTTGTAAGATCTTGACATCTGAGAATATTCCAGTAAATATCACACTTTGTTTTTCTGTAAATCAAGCAATATTGGCAGCAAAAGCTGGTGCAAAATATGTAAGTCCATTTATCGGAAGACTTGATGATAATGGACAAGATGGCATGAATCTTATCAAAGAGATACGCCAAGTCTTTGACAATTACAAATTTAGTACACAAATTCTTGTTGCAAGTGTAAGACATCCAATGCATGTGGTTGAAGCTGCAAAAATTGGAGCAGATGTGGTAACATTACCGCCTGATATACTTGGAAAAATGTTAAAACATCCTCTAACAGATATTGGTCTGAAAAACTTTCTTTCAGACTGGGAAAAACTCAAGAAAGAAAACCCAAATATCAAAATCTAAGTTTTTTTATTTTATTCAGTGTTTTCCTATCCATTGGTATCTGTATTCTTCATCAAATAATTCTGATTTGATGTCATTGTTTGATGGCAATCCTGCATGCATCTTAACTTCAAAAAACCCTAAACTACCTTTGTATGGAATTGGAACTCTGAGAGCCTGTGGTTTTCTAAGAAGAAATCCATATTTGTGACGTAGAAATTCTTCGGTTGCAAAATGTTTGTTATAATCATTTTTGAGATCCTTTATGGACTCATATGATTTTACATCATAAATTTCAGCTTTTCCTATTATTACTCCTGTTCTAAGACTAGACTTGTCAATACCTAGTTTCTCACATGCACTGTTTTTGATTTTGATTGGTGCATGAATCAAAAATTCACCTCTAAACTTTGTATTCCATGTTCTCAACTCTATTGTTTTTTTGCCACTAGTTATCAAATCAGCATAAGGTTGTGATACTGATAGACATTTCATTTCAACTAGTTCCTAGTACATTCAAAACTCTTTTTGGAATATCACTTAGCCTACTTACAGCAAGAGTACGTTCGTAACCAAGTCTTCTGAGATTGTTTGCAATCATTATTGCATCTTCTGTATCTGGTCCACAACCTATTGCAACCATCTTTATTCCAATTGATTTGAAATCTCTCATTATAGAACGAACTGCATCAGGATCTGACGGTTCACCATCTGTCAATGTTAAAAATATGTCTGGTTTTTTTGATCGAAGAGATGGTAGCAACATGTTGTAAACTTCTGCTAGTGGAGTACTACCATTTGCTTTTATTTTTACAAGCCTCTTTGCAGAGATATTATTCCATTTCAAATTTTCTGGTTTTATCAACCAACAAATAACTTGTTTTTGTTCTGTGTTAAATGCATATACAGAAAATTTTACTTTCAGATATTCCAAGACTTCGCACAAAGCAAGTGTTGCTTTTTTGTACTGTATCTCTTGGTTTGCTATACTGGATGAATGATCAAGAAGTATCACAATCTTGGTCTTGATTGCAATTTTTCTATCTGACAGGAAAGGCTTGTGGCCTTCCATGTGTGATTCTTCATCAAATTCATCTCCTGTGAAAACATGTTCTTCTTTCCAGCCTGATTTCCATTCTTTGAATTTTGCTTTTAGGTGATTTATTAGATCTGTATCAACAATCTTTGTCTCATCTACATTTGTTGCAGTGGGAATGTTTACTCCTATTATCTCACTGTTTAGCCCTTTGTTCTCTGTTCTCTTTGATTCTTCTAGTAAAACCTTGAATTCTTCAAAGACTTCTCTACCTTCTGTAATTTTCTGTGGATCCAGTTCGCCAAAATCATTTTCACGATATTTCGCAATCTTGTTCAAAGTCTTTACAAATTCCTGATCTGAAAGTGCCATTCCAGAACTGATTTTGGGTATTGATATTGGAATAGTCAAGAGTGGATCAATTTCTAGAATTTTAATTATTTCTGGTACCTTTTTTTCAAGCCAATCTGTTTCATATTTTTTTTCAATGGCCTCTTTAACTATCTCAATAGCTAACTTGCTTGCTTTCTGAACCTTCTCAAATGCACTTGGTAACAGTTCTCCTTTGATGTCTCCTAGCAAGAAATACTGCGAAAAACCTTCTACAATCCGGGTGTTTCCATATAACGTATTCAATAATGGTCTGTAAAGCCATGAAACACCATACCTGAAGATGATTTCACTATCCATTCCTTGCCAAACCGTTCTTGCTATGGTCTCAATTCTTCTTGTTTCAAGGGTATTGAGAATAAAGCCAAATGCATGATCATTACTGAGAATTTTATTTGAATATCTAATTCGCATTGCTTCATACCACAATGCTGTTCTGAATTGTCTATATTTTTGAAAGTCTGTTCCCTGATATTTTTCTAATGAAAACATCATCACTTTGTTTTCTCGCAGCTTGGTCTGTACTTCTTTTTGATCCGATATGCTAACTGTGACAGATTCTTTTTCAGACCATCTTCTTACAAGAAATGTAGCTATCTCAAGTAATGTGTCATTTCGCAGATGTAATGATTGCATTAATTACCAAACATTGATGTTATGATGTCATTTACTTTTTGGAATTCTACATTGCCCCATTGTAAGTATACGTTAGCAAATACTACCTCTGCGGCTTGTCTTGTTTTCATACCTGAATCAAGTATTTTTGCAAATGCTATTGTTTCACGCAAACTTGGAGAATAATACAACTCTTCAACTGCAGCTGCCTGTCGTAAAATGTTTGCCAATTTTATTCCCTGTATGATTTCTTTTTCATGAGATCCTGCAGAATACTGCTTGACTATCTGGAATTCAATTTCTTCTGGTGGATAATCTAGTCTGAGTCTTATTGGAAATCTACTTAACAATTGAGGTGGAAGCTCTTTTGTACCTACATGTGATAATGGGTTGATTGTAGCAATAACAAACCATCCTTTTGCAGCATTGATCAATTCTCCACTTGATTCTTTTAGGACTATCTGTCTTCTATCATCTAATGCTTCATCAAGACGAAGAAGCACATCTGCTTCTGCAGAATTTATTTCATCAAGATATAACATATTTCCCTCTTTCATGGATTTGACTAGAATTCCTTGTTCAAATCCAATTGCTCCGTTCTCTAATGTCTTTGCACCTACTAGGTGACTTTCACGGGTTCTTAAACTAAAATTAATTGATTCAAGATTAATCCCTCGCTTTGCGGCAAATTGTCTTACTAGTGTTGTCTTACCAGTTCCTTTTGGTCCTATTATGAGCACAAACAAATTTGCGGCATATGCCTTGTCTAAAACTTCAAAAGAATTATTCCAGTCTATGTATAATGATGATTCTGCAAGCATATTTGCTCCAAGTCTCCTCCTTAATTTAAAAATGTCTTCTATTTTGGCTTAGGTGTGAAAATTAATGTTTGAAAAGTGGTATTCTATTGATATGTAATCTTGTCCACTGCATGTCTTATCATGCTTTTTGTTTTAATATTGTGAGAAAAGTGGTTTTAATACTCTGAAAGTTTCCTAAATTTAGACTTCTATCTTTGCAAATGATTCATCTAGAATGTGATGCAAGGTCTTCTGCCAATCTTCAAAACCGTCTGGCTTTTTGGGGAAGTTGTAATAATGGTCTGTTAGTGTTTTGTTCTGTTGTGCAGTGAATCTTAGTGAATCTGCCAATTTTTTGTTAAGAGCTCCTCTTATCAGCATACCTAGTTTTCCAACTGTTCCAAAGTCTGGATGCTCTCCCTTGCTAATTGCCTCTACGTCTAGTTTTGACAAAAAGTGTTTCATTCCATAGTTTATCTGATCATTTGTGAGTGTCTGAAGTAGTCGTCTGAAAACTTCAAGACCTGCTGTTTTGTATCCATAATCATTTATGAAATCAATGTTGTATTGCCAAAGACCTGTCTCGCTAACATCGTTGGCTTCAATTGCATTTACTGCATTTTTACCTAATATGGTAGCTGCAACTATTGCAGGACCAATTCCTCCGGCATCAAGTGGTTTTGGCATCCATGCTGAATCTCCAACAAGCATGTATCCATTTGCAACTAGACAATCATTTTGTCTTCTAACAGAAACTTGCCAATTGCCTGTTACATTATTGGAATCCATTGTATCATCTGATAGCTTTGGATTTTTGATTGCCTTGTTTATTTTTACATAATCATTGATAAGTTTTGTAACATCATCATGTGTACCCAGTCTGTGATTTCTTTTTATCAATTCTTTTTGTTGTACGCCTAATCCTATGTTGACCTTGTTTTTCCCTTTTGGAAAGACCCATCCATATCCTCCAGGAGCTATGTCTTGATCAAGATGTATGATACAATAATCAGGATCAAAATCTTTCTTGTCATCTACACCTTGTTCAAATTTCATGATGTGTCTTCCGGTGGATTCTAAATCATCACGGTCTATCTTTCGTTCAATCTTTGTACTTATTGTCAAACCATTTCTTAACATGGAAGTAACTCCTGTCGCATCAACTACTATTTTTGCAGTTTTTTTGAATGGTTCATTTGTAATTAGATTTGTTCCTTCAACTCCAACAACAGTTCCATTGTCATACAACAAACCCCTTAGTGCTACAGAATACTGGATATTGACTCCAACCTTTTTTGCATCGCGAAGTTGACGTTGAGGAAGCTGTTGTCTGTTAAGCATGTATCCGTCACCATCAAAAGGAATTGATGTCTCTCTATCAGGAGAAAATGCCATTACTCCCTTTACTGGATGTTCGATCTCGGGATTACCCCATGCAATTTTGATTCTCTCAGTCATGTAATCTACAGTATTCTTTCCAACTGCATCTCCACAAACCCATCCGTTGATTGTCTTCTTGCCTATGGTAGGTTCTGGGTTTCTATCTATTACTAGAATTGATAATCGTTGTTTAGAATAATACGAAGCTGATTGGGCAGCAATCATTCCTGCCAAGCCTCCTCCAGCTATTATGATATCATAATCTGTTTTCACAGCGAAAAAACAGGATCCACTCTATTTAAAAGAACCGTATGAAAATAGATCAAAAGGTTTGTGGGTCGGTTCGTCGCGGCTTCCTCACAGCAGATGCTCAGACTGGAGCGGCAAAAATATTACCTCATCCCCTTTCTCTTAGGCTGATAAATATTATTAAATCATGCTCTGGCTTTGCAGATTTTATTCAAACTGTAAGTAATTCTATGTATTTTTTTGCAATTTGGTCTTTTTTGTAGACTGGCATTTTTATCTTAATTTTTATTGCATTATTTTGTTGTAGACTGATTTCTTTTCGTACAATCTCATTTTTGCCTATTCTCAAAAAAAGTGAAGTGTCTTCAAAATACATGTCTATGTTTTCTATTAATTCCTTCATCTGGGTCTTTGGAACCTTGGATGCTAATTTTTTGATAAATTCATCTGCACGCTTTTTTGTAAGTGTTGTTTTGGCAAGCAATATTGTATTTCCATAGTGACCCAGAGTTCTTTCTATGGTGAACTCATCTTCATTTATCTGAAATAACTCAAAGATTGGATCAAAGATTTTCTTACTGTTTTCTGTAGCATGTAAGATTACTTCTACCGTTATTTCTAACTGGTGTGCCATGTTGTATTATGTATGTGAGATGGATTATATCTATTAGGCTTGTAGTAGAGCAATTTCGCCCTCTGCAGTTCTAATGAGCTTTGCCTTTTCAATTCCAACGTGTCTCACATGAACTATTTTCTTGACAGCTGCCATGATGTCAGAGTTTATTTTTCCAAATACTGTGGCCTGGATGAATTGATCTATTGTCATCTCTGGAATGGTTTTTGACATTATCTCTTGAGCAACTAATCTGATTGCGTGTTTTCGTGAAGTATTCAACTTTTTCTGTGTCAATGCGACTATCTTTATTCTAAAGATGTATCCATCTTTGGTCTTGACATCTGCGATAAAACTGATCAATGATGAACCTCGTCTTACAAGACTTCTTAGAAACTCCTTTGCATATTCAAATCTCTTGAAAATTGTAGTTGCAGTTTCTCCGTCTATTTTGTGAACTTGGAAATACAATTTGAATTGGTGCTGGGATGGATCTCCTTTTAGTATGTCGTGTAATGTGACCTCGATTACTCTGCCTATTGCACTATCATCATCAGTGACTGGAATGTAAGCAATTGGTTTTTTGTCAAATGATGCAGGAAGCAGTACTGTAACCCACTTTTTTTCTCTCCACTTGTCTTTTACTCTTGCAGTCTTTTGACGTGCCAACTATGATGAACTTCTGAGGCCAAAATATAAGTTGTACGACATTTTAGATGAGGCTCGAGCCTACATATTTTTGCAATGCCTTTGGAATTGCAATATGTCCATCCTTAGTCTGGAAATTTTCTATTATTGCAACCATTGTTCTTGTAGTTGCTACTAGAGTACTGTTCAAAGAATGTAGATATTGCGGTTGTTCATCTGTCCTGTCTCTAAATCTTATTTTTAGTCTTCTTGCTTGAAAGTCAAGACAATTGGAGCAAGATACTATCTCTCTATAGTTTTTCTGTCCTACCATCCATGCTTCAAGATCATAGGTCTTGGCAGAAACCTTGCCCAAATCTCCGCTTGATAATAGCATTATTCTGTATGGTATCTCTATTTTTTGATAAAATTCTTCTGCAATTGCAAGTATTCTCTCATGCTCACTCCATGAATCTTCAGGTCTTGTAAATACAAACTGTTCTACTTTTTCAAATTGATGTACTCGAAATATTCCCTTCTGGTCTCTACCATGGGCTCCTGCTTCTTTTCTAAAACATGTACTAATTCCTGCATATCGTAGGGGCAATTTTTTACCATCAATTATCTCGTCTGAATGCATTGATGCCACTGCGTGCTCACTTGTTCCTATGAGGTAAAGATCTTCATTCTCAATCTTGTAAATTACATCCTCGAAATCTTGGGCAATTATGGCGCCTTCCATGGCTCCTCTGTTTATCAAAAATGGTGTTTGTATTGGAGTGTAACTTTTTTCAGACAAAAAATCAAGTGCAAATTGTAATAATGCTTGGTTTAATCTAACCAGTTGATTTTTGAGATAGTAAAATCTTGCCCCTGAAACCTTTGCAGCTCTCTCTAAATCTACAAGATCTAGACTCTGTGTCAAATCTATGTGATCCTTTACCTCGAAATCAAAAACGGGTATGTTTCCCCATTTTTTTATTTCTTTATTTGCAGTATCGTCTTTTCCAATAGGGACTGATTCATGTAACATGTTAGGTAACGTTAGAGAAAGTTTTGTGAATTTTTCTTCTACTGTTATCTGATATTCTTCTAATTTTTTAAGATTGTCTGAAACTGTCTGCATCTGGTCTATGATACCTGATGCATCTTCCTTTGCTTTCTTTTTTCTTGCAATTTCTAATGATACTTCATTTCTTTTTTTTCGAAACTCATCAGTTTTTATAATTAATTCTCTTCTGTCTTTGTCCAGTGTAATTAGTTCATCAAGAGGAAATTTGACAGCCCTTGCTTCCAACATATTTCTGATCTTGTCTGGATTGTCTCGAAGAAGTTTTGGGTCAAGCATCAACTAGTCACTTTGAGTATAACTTGAGTCTGTTCAAGAACTTCATCAATAGTAGAAATCAATGTTCGTATATTTCCTTTACCCTCAAATGTGAAAATCAATGATGTCTTGTCTTTTTCAATTTTAAAAGAAAGATCTTTTGGAAAATCTACATTATCAGGCTCCAAAGATTTTCTTATGGATTCTGCCTTTTTCTCTGAAAGATTATTCAGAAACACTTGAACTTTGCATTCTAGAGACATTTTTTTCCAAGTAATCCAGGAATTCATCCAATTTGTCTTTTGTAATTCGTGCACCTGCGGCTGCAGCGTGGCCTCCGCCCACGCCTGATACTCTTGCAGCGCATTCTCGCATTAATAATCCCAAATTTACTTCAGATTTACAGCCTGTGGATTTACGTGAAGAGAACTTTATTGTTCCCTCTTCTCCATTTGTTCTAAGTATGATTATTTTTCCAGTATTTTTCTGTGATCCTCCAAGAAGTGATGATACAGCACCTGTCATATTTTCAGGTACTAGACCTTCTCCATTTACCATCAAGTAATGACCATTATCGGTTATTCTCCATCTTTCACTAGAAAGCGTGTTCATGTAGGTTCTCAAAAATGTCCTATATTCTACCAAAATATTTTCGCCCTCTTGTAGCATCTTGGTTCTGTCGCCCATGCAAATTGCTATTCCAACTCCGGCCTTGCGAATCCTGCCACAAGAGTTTAGCATTGTTGAAAACTCTCTTGCATCACGAAGGAAACTTCTCTTGTCTTCGCCAGATAACGTGTATGTGTACCCTACAAGCTCATCTAGTATGTCGCTTGCATTTTTAGTCGAAATGTACTTTGATATTGTTTGAAGAAGTGCACGTTTTTCATCTTCTGTTAGTTCTGCAGGAACCCGCCACCTACTACCGTCCTTTAATTTTATTCCTGAGGAGTTTAAAAGTGAAAGACATGCATCACGATTCCAAGTTAACCCCTCAATGAAAGGTTGTGAGGTAAATGCAAGTGCATCTGGTAAGGGTCTTGTCTCTCTACCAACAAGCAAAATATCTAAATCAATTTCAACTTGATTATTCTTCTTTGCAGCAGATGCAATTTCCAAATTTATCCCTGTAAATGATTTCTTTTCACCTTGATCTTGACGATCCCCTAATGCGGCAACAACTGCAATCCATGCTAAATCAGTGTTTTCCTTGTGGAGTGCCTTTGAAACAAGATATGCCATACCGCCTGCAGAAACGTCCTTTCCTCCATCTACATCATATTTCCAAGCATTGATGACTTTTTGATTGTCAAACTCTTCACTTGGTATCTGATGATGATCAACTACTATCCAGTCTTCTCCTAATGCCTCATCAATATCCTTTGCAAATCCGCCTCCAAGATCTGTAATTATGTGAAACTGTCTTGAATCACTTTTCATCTTTTCAATAATGTTTTTACTAAACTCATTGACAGTACGTACGGTACATTTTGCACCTGATCTGATCAAAGATTTTGTAACAATGCTGCCAGAAGTTATTCCATCACAGTCAAGGTGAGTGATTACTGAAATATTTTTTCCTGTCTTGATGCAATCCGAAACTCTGTCATGAAAATAAGATAATGCTTGATCTAACTTCGCCATTACTCGAGTTGAGCAATGACTGCCTTATATTTCCAGGTTTTGGGTATCTTTCCAATCTTCTTGTAATATGAAGATAATCTGTGAACCTTTGCCTCTAGGAGTTCAAGCGATCTGACATTTCTTTTATCAGATTTATTCTCCTTCAAATGTTTCTGTAGACCAAGTGCTTTGTTTACCAAGTTATTCAAATCCTCAGGCATTTCTGTTTTGACTCCTTTCTGTTCTAGAATCTCTGTAATTGATTTTTTGACAATTTGTCTTGTAATTGGTATTGCATGTTGATCGCGTAATTTTATTCCAATCTTGCTTGGAGGCAAACCCTCTTTTGCATATTTCACAATCAGTTCTTCAATCTCGGCTGGACTCTGTTTTACCCATGTAGGCGTACTAGGAGTGATCGGCCTTGTTGAATGTGATTTACCGTGTCTGTGTGAATGGAGTCGACCCACGAAGCGCTTGTTTTTTAAGGAAACATAAATGTTACTTGACTACTTTCAAGTGTTGATTACATAAAAGTTAAATATCTACGAAATCGAATCTCAATTAGGTATTCATATGAAAACACCAATAATTGTTGGAACTGTACTGTTGGCTCTATTCGCAGCCTCTACATTTGCTCCATTTGCAGCAGCTCAATACACACCAGGTGGTGGTCTTGGACTCGAACAGGAGTTAGCATTGGCAAGAGCTAAGGTACAGGCAGTACAAAATAATCCGCACGCAGGTTCAGGTACTCCATATCTTGATGCAAACGGTGTAGTCGGTGCATCAATCATATCAGGTGGAATATTCGGTGGAATCTTCATTGCCTTTGTCGTAAGAGCAAAGCAAGCGGAAAAAGCAAAGAGAGCTTAGTTCTTCTCTTTTTTCTTATTTTATTAATCTCGTATTAGATCTCTATTTTTCATCTCTTACAGAAATGTATATATCGCACCTAAATTGTTTGGAATCATGATGAGCACGATATTCACTATGCTCGTAGGTATGCTGTCAAACTTTGCAGGTCAAATAGGTCCAAACTATGACCCGCTATTCTATGATGTGATGGTCTACATATTCGCAACCATCATGTTCACAGTATTCCTTCTCGGAGTAATTGCGTTCTGGCTCAGAGTGCACGGTCTCGGTGGCGACACAAGAGAAAGATGGGTTGCAGAACTCAACAAGCACTTTGAAAGAGAAGGCATTGGTCTGATACCAGACAACGGTAAATACTGGTAAAAACACCAAAAACTCTTTTTCTTATTTTTAATTTCTTTCTTACCATTGGGTATTTTCAAATGGATTTGAATTATTCAGAGTCTAACTTGAGACTCTAGTTCACACTTAGCTTTTTGGCGGAGGTGTGAATGTGGGTGCCCCTGCATTCTTTGTGACAAACTCTGCCTGGTAATGGACTCCATCTTGTACTATTGTATGAATGAAATCAGCTGATTCTACTTCATTTGCATATATTTTTGATTTAGTTTCATCCATGTCTCTTATGGGAAAACCTGACATCCACAAGAATTGCCCTACTTCAAATGGATATTTCTTCGTCCACTGACCATTAATGGTTCCATCATCTAGAAAAGTCATGGATCTTTCACAGTCCTTTGGTATGTCAGTACTTACATCAATTGGCCTGACCCATTTTTTACCATCTACCAAAATATCTAATGTTGCAGATACATGATATGAAATATCTAATCCATTAACACATTTGTGGTAAAGCGGATCTTGTGCTTTGACCTGTGAAATGAGTGAGGTGCTAGCCAAAACAACTGTAACTCCTACAGCTGCTGAAATTGCAAGAAATCTGAGCATTTTTTTGCGTTTTCTCGGATCTCCCATTCCAGGCCAGAACATGACTTTGTTGTGTTTGCTAGATGTATATAGATTAAGATATTTTTAATTCTAGTATCAGAACTATATTTTTAAAAATTAAATTAAATATGTAAAAGAAATTTAGAGTGAGGAATCGCCGTGTTTCTTGGTTCCTATATCCACTGCATCTTCGACATTGTATATGAAGATCTTACCTTCTCCAGCTACTCCTGTACCTGCATGAGTAGTTATGGCATCTATTACTTTAGGTAATTGACTTTCAGTAACAACTACATAGATGAAGGAGTTATCGTTGTGTGTAGCTTCAACACGTCCTCCTCTGCCCGAAGATACCATTTCTCTTGGTCTGGCGCCTCTGCCCTTGACATTAAAATACGTAAATCCGCTTATGTCAAGTGCTGTTAGAGCATTGAAGACTGCGTCCAATTTTTCTTGTGGAAATACAGCCTCGATTTTTTTAAGGGTCATGATTCATTGCACATATGAAATGGTTTTATTAAAATCATTGCTTAAAATATTATAAAATAAAGAATAATATCATAAAACAACTGTTTTAGGATAAAATACCTTTTATAGATGAAATCCCACTCTTCAAAAGAATGACAGAATCCAAAGCTAGCTACAAAAAAGCAAAAATCGTTGGAAAAGTTCAAGACAAAATTAAGGAAGGAATTGAAAACTATCGTGCAGCAACTGATGCACCACCGCGAGTAGATGTTTACGATGTCATTGAGCAAGTCTTTGCAGCAATTAATCCACAAGTAGCTGACGAAGGTAAGATCACAGTAGATGAGGTAAGCGGATGTTTAAGATATGCATACCTTGATCGAAAGGATCCGTCTGAAAGCAACCACAAACAGATGGTGTCAAAAATAATGCAAAAGAGTGCATTTAGCATCATGGAAAAACCAATTGATGGTCAACTCGATGCAGGTTCTAACGTAAAAATTATCGGTAGAGCTGACAGAGTTGAAGATGAGGTAGTGATGCTCTTTAGAAGTTCAGAAAAATTACCTGAAATGCCATATCCGGCAGATTTCATACACCTGAACTCCTATTTGTTCATGTTTGACAAACCAGAAGGTGTGATTGTCTACTTCGATAGAGAAGGAAACGAAATGGAATTCAATGTTCCAAAAAGTGAGAGGCTCTTAAATGAAACAAAACGTAGAGCTAAAATTCTCAATACCTTGCTGACAAACAATATTGCTCCAGCAATCGAACCATCTGAAAAATGCATGGAATGTCCTCACAATGAGAAATGTTACTATGCAAATGAAGACAAGCAGAAATGGGGATTCTGGGCTCGTGGCAAGTGGCGTGAACTCAAATCAAAACCCTTCCTATAATTACACACTTTTTTCATTTTAATTTTATAAACACTATCTAAAATGATCTCTACTTATTTTAGAGATTCTGATTCTTCTGGATTTAGATACACTTTGGTCTTGTAGGGTTTTTCAGAATCTTTGTGAAAATAAAAAATTTTAATGCCATGTTCAAAAGGTTTCATTTCTATTTTATCAGTTGATTGAATTGTATTATCTTCTTGTCTGAGATATTGGTATAATTCTTCTTTATTCATCTTCATTATTTCACTGATTGGCTTTCTATTTCCCATGTGCTACAAAATATTCTGAATTTATTTGACATCTTAACTTTTCTCATTAGAACATCTCTGTAATCTAATCATTAAATACGATATATGCTTGGAATTGAGCATTGACTGATTCTAAAATGAACTGGTTTGAAGATTTTCTAGGTTTGGGATATCACGTATTTGATGTACGACCTACTGTATACCTGATATTTGATGATAAAAAGAAACTTGTCAATACCTGGAATCAACTGATAAAATATTGGCCAGATGATGAGATCAAAATGAGATTCTTTGAAGGGGATACAAATTATGAATTTGTATTATATTGTAAATCTCGTATCTTACAAACAACTAATGTCTTTTTAAAATCATTGAAAATATCCGATCATTACAGGCAATTTATGGATGAATATATTGGATCTGCATCATTGCAACTAGCCAATTATTCTCCTAAAAATAAAACATATGAACTTGAAATATTCAAATTCAAAAAGAAGGTAACTGATTTGAAATTCCTAAAAGAGCAAGATGTTGATGATGATTTTGTCATTTCACAGGCACGAGAAAAACTACATGCTGATGAGAATCACTAGTATTGTAATCTACGGTTTTTTCAATCTTGATACTATCAAACCTATCCATAAACTCCAGTCTAAATTTTTAAAAACGAGAGGCTGTCTGTATGGATAATTTGTTACGGTTTTAGTGATTCCAAAATCGTATTTTTTTTCTTTTCCTTTTTCTGTGAATGTAATTCTCAAGAAATCTACTTTTCTTGTTGTTATACTTCTAACATCTATTATGGAATTTAGAGGTATTATCCAGGATTTTGGATTCTCAGTTAGATCCTCATCAAGATCTGATTCATTATAATTTGAAATCTTTCCGATGCTTGCTTTATCGTCTGCAAAATATCGTTCCTTTTCTTTTGTAGTTATCCATATGTAACGTGGAACAAAAATCACTTTTTTGTTTGTAAGAACAAGAATGCCTTCTTTATTTTTATGAAAGAAACCTGATAATCCTAATGCTATTCCCCATATCTGAGGTAGAGATGAAATGATGTGCTCTTCTTCTTCGAGATTTTCTGGCATTATTTGTTTGACATCTTTTGTGAATAAATCAATCTATCTAATAGATAAAATTACAAAAATGTGGTAAAGGGATTTACTCTAGGCGTGTTCGTGACCTGTGCCTTCGTATCTAAAGCCATAGGTTCCCCAGGTTTTTCCTTTCTTTGCTAAATTATACCTGTGAGCTCTTTCACCGAAGTAAATTGCTATTGTCATTGCAAGAGTTACTCCGGTTGCAATGAAAATTTCTATTCCTGCTTCAGTCATGCGTGCATTAATCTACAAGTTGTATAATAATTTTATTTAGAATTTTTTTCAATTTTATGATACCAAAATTTTTCAAAACGAATTTCTTTGGATATACTATCATAAAACAATGATTTTAGGATAAAATGCCTTTTATAGATGCGAAACATCTCTATCGAAAGATGCTGGAGACAATTTCTAAATCGCCAATGCAGATAGTAACAAAACACAAATGGCCGGTAGTTTTTGTGCTCGCAGGCTTAATAGTCGGGTTATCTGGATTCACGGCAATACAAGATGCACACGCTCAGTTCGGTCCGTTAGGAGCTCTTGCAGATCCTAACAAAACTCATGAGATTCACTGTGCACAGCCGATGACGCCACCCGGTAACGGAACATTCGGTGGAAGCAATGCCCCCTGTATAGACACAGGAGATACAACCTTCATGTACGCAGCAGCAGTCTTCGTCATGATAATGACTCCTGGTGGTGTCGGATTCTTGTATGGAGGTCTTACAAGAAGAAAGCACTCTCTAACAGTAATGTTGCAGGCATTCATGGTCTATTCAATTGTCAGTGTTCAATGGGTAATCTTTGGATACTCGATAATGTTTGGTCCTTCTGCTGACCCTGTTGGATTTATCGGAAACCTTGACTGGGTAGGCTTGAATAACGTATCGCACAATGCGCCAGCCGATGTATATGCTCCAACTATTCCTCACTTGGCCTATGTGATGTTCCAGCTCATGTTCGCTGCCATCACTCCATCATTAGCCATTGCTGGTTATGCTGATAGAGTGAAGATGAGTGCATTCTTGATACATGTTGTATTATGGACTACATTCATCTATGATGTTGCAGGACATGCTAACTGGTCTCTTGGAAGTCAGGGTACCGCACTTGGCTGGTTAGCCAAGATGGGTGCAGAAGACTTTGCAGGAGGAACCGTCATTCACATCACCTCAGGATTTGCTGGTTTAGCTACCGCAATGTTCTTGGGAAGAAGAATAGGATATGGCAAAGCACCATTTGAACCACACTCAATTCCGCTTATAATTTTGGGTGCATCATTACTTTGGTTTGGATGGTTTGGTTTCAACCCTGGTAGTGCAGGATTTGCTGGTTTCCTTGAAACACAAGCATTCCAGAACACCAACATCGCGACTGCGGTTGCGGCAATATGGTGGCTGTTCTTAAGCTGGGCACACACAGGAAAGACTAGCGCCATTGGTGCAGTCAACGGAGCTGTTGCTGGACTTGTAGCAATTACGCCAGCTTCTGGTTTCATTGGAACGTGGGCATCAATAATAGTAGGATTTGCATGTGCAACAGTATGCTTCTACTGTGTACTTATCAAGAACAGAGCAAGAATAGATGATGCGCTGGATACTTGGGGTGTACACGGAATGGGCGGTGTTGTTGGTGCATTACTAACAGGTGCATTCAGTGAAGTCAGAATCAATCCATATGGACACAACGGTCTCTTCTTTGGAAACCCAATGCAGTTTGTAATTAACAGCATGGGTGCAGGATTTGGTGCAGCTTGGTCATTTGGCCTAACTTACATCATTTGGAGAATCCAAGATGCAATTTGGCCAGGTGGTGTTAGAGTTACACCAAAAGAAGAAGAAATAGGATTGGACATATCTCAAGTAGGCGAAAGAGCATACTCTGGATTTGCAGAGTAAAAACATTCCCATCTTTTTCATTTTTATATTTTGCAACCATTGTTGATTGAAGTTTGATTCTTTTCAAATTGAGAAACGGTAAATAGTATGTGAATTTACCGAACTTTGTCATGGTTGACAAGTGGCTAGTTTTTGTTGCATTAGAATTTGTTAGTGCAGTTATAGGATTTGCATTTTGGTATCTAGTTGATCATCATTTTGTCTTTCTATTGGTGGGAGGATTCTTCTTTACACTTGGTACGTTTGGAGCTACACGTTGGGGATTTGACAAATGGAAAAGCAAAAACAAACCAAGAAAACGCGAAAAGAAATGACAACTTTTTTCTTTATGTTTTAATTTTTCATTTTTATCTAATGGTATCTTTATATCAATCACAAATAGCACACTACCTGTAGATATTCTTGTCATCACAAAAATCAGGTTTCAGTAAGAAAAAACGTCTTGCAATCTTTGCAGTTATCACAATAATTGGGATATCATTTGCATATTATAATTCCCAGATAAACTCTGGATACCACCATGTCAAGGTGTGGGACTTTGATTCATATCAAAATGGAACTGTCCCTCAAGGGTTTGCTGACTTGACAACGGATCAACAAACTTCTTGGATAGTAAAATCGGATCCTAGCGCAACATCAAAGCCAAATGTATTGGAAAAAATACCTCTCAATGATACTGTTGACTATCATCTACAATTAATTCCTGATTCACCATCTGTAGATACTGAAAATGTTACAATGAAATTCAAAATTGTATCTGGTGAAAATGCCAAGTCTGCAGGCATGATTCTTAGGTTTATTGACGCAAAACACTACTTTGTATTGATGGCAGACTCGGCACAAAACAGGCTCTCTTTGTGCAAGGATACACCTGACTTTCTAATATGCAACTATGATAAACAAGTCAATATTACTTCTGGTGAATGGCATACAATGGGAGCATTGGTTTCTTCACAGGGTATAGCTGCATCTCTTGATGGCCAAGTCATCATACGGGCAAATGATCACAACTACCAGTCTGGAGAAGTTGGAGTGTGGACCAAGAAAGATACTGGTGCATTTTTTGATGATTTTAGAATAGAGTACTAGTTTTCAAATTACAGATATTTGATGGTTAAATTTTCATCAATCTTATTTTTTAAATTTAGTTGATTCCTGTTTGTTCTATTGATGTTTTCTTTTTACATTGTGTATCTTGCAAACCTTGAAACCTCATGATTGTTACTCTAGTAATTGGTTTAAAGAAACAGATCTAAACCCAGAAATTGTAAATGAATCTAAATTATGATAACATGACACAAAATGACCCTGATAAAAAATTCATGAAAATTCAGATGATACTTGCTGTTGTACCGATATTTGTGCTTCAGTTGTTTGCATTTTATAGAGTTCGAAAATTAATCTATGGAATAATTATTGAAGTGATCATCTTTTTTGTAGATTGGTTAATTCAAGGTAGTATCTCGTGGCCATTTGGATTGATAGTATTTCTACCGATATCTGTTTTAGTTCCTGTTTATTTTGTAAGAAAGTGGACTTTGGAATTTAATCAAGCTCAACATCGCTTCTAACGGTACAAAAATAGTTTAAACTAGTTCAAAGACTTAGAAAATGAAAAGAGAGGGGGTGATTGTTTTAAATCACTTGCCAAGGTCTTGTTGCGAAAGTAACCACATATCCAACACCGATGACTATTGATTGATAGACAATGTTTGTGTATGGAATTGGTTTTACGATTGGATCGCCTGTTACCACGACTGTTTGTCCTGGACCTAGACCTGGACCGATGCTTGCTACGTTAAGCTGCGTATGCATGTGATATACTGCTGGTTCAAGTGCCTCGATGGTTAGCTTGTATGGGATCACGGCGTTTGCTGGTATCGTAATTACGTTACCAGGTGGATCTCTTGCTATAATTTCCCATCTGTTACCAGCGTTGGATGAGTCACCATATACGGTGTACCAGCCTCGCAAGTCTCTGTTTACAAGACTTACAAATTTACCAGATACTGTCAAAGTCTCTCCTGTATGAACAGATTGTTTTGACCATGTCTCACCATCTATTCTTACGAAACGACTTTGTAACTGTGCCTGGACACCATGTGCCTCAGCATGTTGGAACATTTGTGCTAATGATGGTCCAACTGCTCCAAGTGCGACTATCACACCTATTGCAGCTACAATAAACTTCTTATCGACCATATTGCTTAACTAAACCAACTGAGAAACTACAACGATATATATTTTGCCCTGTCAGATCGAAATGATAGTTGATTTTATGTTATGCATCCATGTTAATCATGAAATAGATGGTTTTTCACATATTATTATTATGTAGTTATGAATTTATTTTAATTAATATTCATATGATTATGAGGTTAATACTGTAAAAATTATATGTAAAATTATAGAAATTATAACTCATCTTTTAAATAACCGATAACCATTCAAGTCCTCATGGCACAAATGCCCGCACTTATTCCAAAAGAAGTTGAAATCCAGAGACTGAAGAAGATCTGGCTTATCATCATCGCATTGGGATCTATTGCAGCATCAGTAGAGGTAGATAACTTCGTAGACGGATCTTTACACCAGACATCTATCAGAGATAGTGCCTTCACACCAGCACACTGGTGGTTATACAGCCATTTCATTACTCTTCCATTAGGTTGGGGAATGGTAGCTGTTTATGACAGAAAGGTACCAATTCTGAGAGGTCCAAACAACTCAATGAACACAGGTCTTAAGATGACCATCCTTGGTTACTTGGCAACAATGTTTACCATCGGTGTTAATGAGATGTGGCACTTCTGGTATGTAGAGGAGATCTTCGCAGTTCCAAACCACTGGATGTTTAACATGGGTGTCGTCGTTGCTTTCATGGGCGCACTTGCTTATGTAGTAAGAGTATACGCACGACTTGTCGAACTTGGAGCAGAAACACCAGGTGAGAACCCATATGTTGCAGAAATGTACAAGATGGCTCTAGAAGGCAAATTGTACAGCAGATCAATCCCATAAACGCGCAAAAGCGCTTTTTCTTATTTTTCTCCGATCAACTTAACCTAAGTTATATCTCATATTGGGAAAAGACTTAAAAGCATACATTTGTCACTAAAACCAAATGACCTTACCAAAAGGATTCGGTACAGGTGGCGGAGCTTCCAGTTCCGACGTCAGTAAGATGATTGGCAGACGTGTCGAAGACATGGTTGGCCTAATCACTGGTGCATTCGTTGCACTCTGGGCAGGAACATGGGGAGGAGTTGCCGTTGCATGCGTATATTATCCATGGGCATATCCACCGCCAAGCGCACACTTTGCGTTAACTGTACTTACAATCATAGAAGCTATAGGGTACTTGTTCTGTGTTAAAGTAGTTACAGAGGGTACTTCTAAGGCGAAGACATACAATGGTCTTATCGCAGGTGTGATCGCAGCAATTGCTATCGCAACACTTGTAACTGACTGTGTCTTCTTCGGATAGGAAAATTCCTTTTCATCTTTTCTTTTATTATTTTTCGGTAGATCTATCTCTCTTCCCAAATTGGGTTATTCTCTGCTGATCTCGTATCTCATAAAATTTTATATACATCACTTCCTGCATACAATTCAATGGTCTGGCTAAGACGATGTACTCACTACTTATTCATAGTAGTAGTAGCAGTCAACTCAACCTTGTTGACAATCAACGCAGGAGACTACATATTCTACACTGATTGGGCATGGACATCTTATGTGATATTTACACTATCACAATCATTGATGCTCGCAGTCGGTGCAGCATATTACCTTACGTTCACTGGAGTTCCAGGAACAGCAACCTATTATGCACTGATAATGACGGTGTATACTTGGATTGCAAAAGGTGCGTGGTTCTCCTTAGGATATCCATACAGCTTCATCGTTGTACCAATGTGGATTCCATCAGCAATATTGATGGATTTGGCATACTGGGCAACAAAGAGAAACAAACACTCTTTGATATTAATCGGTGGTGTACTTTGTGGAATGTCCATGTCGTTGTTCAACATGATCAATCTAATCACAATAGATGATCCTCTTGAGATGGCTTTCAAATACCCGAGAACCACATTGCCTCCATACATGACTCCAATAGAACCCCAAGTAGGAAAGTTCTATGACAGTCCGGTCGCTTTAGGTGCAGGTGCTAGTGCAGTTTTGACAGTAACAATGACTGCATTAGGATGCAAACTAACAACATGGACCTACAGATGGATGGCAGCTTGGTCTAAGTGGGACTAAACCCCCTTTCTCCTTTTACTTTTATTATTGAATGAGCTACCAAGCTATCTTGAATTTTATTTTTGATTAAAAAAAGTTACACAACGTGTGATCTTTTGTAACCCCGTGTTTCAAAATAAGATTTCGAAATTAATCTATGTTGAAACAACAATATCAACTGATTTCAGATCCAAAGCCATTTGTCAAATGGGCAGGAGGCAAGAGACAGCTTTTACCTGTCATTACCAATCAAATTCCTAGTAAATTTGAGAGATATTTTGAACCATTTCTGGGAGGCGGTGCAGTCTTCTTTTCTCTTGTAGCTAAAGAAAGGAAAGCAAAGTGGTTCATCTCTGACCTCAATTCTGATCTAGCGTTGTCATATGTGACAATCAGAGATAGAGTAAAGGAACTTGTTTTGTCACTAGAAAACCATGCTGTAAATTATACAAAAAATCAAAGTTCATACTATTACAAGGTACGAGAAGCCAATCCAAAAAATGAGATTGATAAAGTTTCACGATTGATATTTCTCAACAAGACATGCTTTAACGGATTGTATAGAGTAAACAGTAAAGGAAAGTTCAATGTTCCTGTTGGGAGATATGTAAATCCAAATATTGTAAACAAGGAAAATCTCTTTGAAGTAAGTAGGGTATTGCAATCAAAAGATATCTCAATCAAATGCCAGGATTTTGAAGATGCACTAAAAGGTGTAGGAGACGAAGATTTTGTTTACCTAGATCCTCCATATCAGCCAGTAAGTACAACTGCCAGTTTTACAAGCTACACTGATAGTGACTTTGATTTCAGTGACCAAGAAAGGCTTTATGCCAAATTCAAAGCACTAGATAAAAAAGGTGTCAAGGTATTGCTATCGAATTCCAGATCTGATAAAATAATTGAACTCTTCAATGAATTCTCCGATGGAATAATTGAGATAAATGCAAATAGGTTCATCAATTCTGTGTCACAAAAGAGAACTGGACACACTGAACTGTTGATAAAAAACTACTAGCGTCATAAAACACAGAATTCCAATAAGATAAAATCAAAGATGTTTCCAGTCTTGATTGTCTTGAATTCTGGAAAGAAAGAGCAAATCCTACAAATGGCCAAAAATGTGAGCGTTGAGCTCTTGGAGGACACGCGATCACTACATGATATCCTGGAAACCTGTAAGGATGCCTGCAAAATGATTGGAATATCTGATGAAACCATGTGGTTGGACCTTGAGATTAATGGTTATTTGGTAAGATACAAAACAAGAGATGAACTCTATCAAAACTTACCATCATACAGAAGGACTGCTTGGAAGTTTTATGATCTTTATGGGAATTTGATCAATTTACCCCCTACTATGATGGATCTATTTGGCAAGTCAACTGTATATCACCCAGTAAAAGAATTGGAAAACCAAGGTTCGATAATTGTTGAAAGCAAATTCATGGATGGATTTAACAAGTTTATCGCAGAACATGGTATGGATCAAGTATCAAAAAGCTTGAGAATTCATGAAGCACGAATCTCAAAAGATGAAATCAAACATGTTCTTGAAGGGATTAAGAAAAAAATCCAAGAGTTACTTGATGTGATAATTTCTTTGCTGGAAGTAGAATGAAAAAACTTGCCAAATAATAATGTGAATTTATAAAACATCAAGCTTCGAACGGGATTCGATCCCGCGACCTTTACCTTACCAAGGTAACGCTCTACCAGGCTGAGCTATCGAAGCATAACAAGCTCGCTCTTCTGAATCCTTATTAATCTTACTTGGGTCCCGGAAATTTTTTTCATAAAACGTTTAATTTCTCCAACATCTCGCTAATAAAACGCAGGAGTCGCCGAGCCTGGCCAAAGAAGGTTTAATGGCCTTTGGACGCGCGGGACTTAAGATCATACAAATGGGTGATCCCGTCTCTTAGGGGTTCGTGGGTTCAAATCCCACCTCCTGCACCTTTTATCTTTGGTGCTTTATTCCTCTAGCATTTAGAACTTCGTAAATCTCTGGAAGAGAAAATACAAATCCGACATGAACACAATTTTTCTCTTCACATAACAAACAGTAAAGTTCATTGTTTTGAACAGCTACCTCTGCTATTCTATTCTTGATGTTATCTTTTACAATAACTCTGTCATCGTCCACAGATATCTTTTCAAGTTTTGGAGCGTATCTTGCAAAGGTGTCATCTTTTTGCATGAGATCTTCCATCATGTATGTAATGTAACCTGCAAAACTGTTAACACCCTTCATTGCAAGTTCATGCTTGCTCTTCTTGTAAGTATCGTGGAATTTGTTGTATACTTCCTCTGAAATTGTTATTGATTTGAAACCTGCTTTTGGCATATTACTTACCTATACCGTATTTTAAAGTACAGATATTTAACACTTTTGGGTATAAACATACGACTAAAAGTTAATTCAATATCAACTGGTAAAACTATGAAAAAATCAAAATATTTCAAAACAATATGTGAATTGAAAACTTGAAAAAATCTTTTCAAATTCTGAACTATGAGATCTGAAAAAATCATGATCAATCTTTTAAGTATTTAGTATCAATTCTGCGTTTTTCTTATTTACTTTTTTATCTATTGTATTGATAGTGCGCTAGTAGTATACCACATACCTCGCTCACATAACTTGGACCAACCAGACCATACCAAAGTACCGGTCAGCAAGGACCTCATCTTGGTCCTTGTTGATTTTATTAATGCTATATACCAGAAAACTACACAAGGCTTGTGGCACGAGAATATAGTGCAGATAAAATCCGTGAAAAATTGATTGATGCTCTTCGTCCTGCAAAGACTGGACTTACAGGAGTTGAAATTGCCGAAAAACTACAAATCAACCGTGTAACCATATCAAAATACCTGAAAATCTTTGCTGGGGAGGGCCTGATAAAACAAAAAAACATGGGCAGTGTCAATTTATGGTTCATAGAGGAAGGTGTGGATAAACTCAGTTTTCCAGCAGACTTTTTTCAAGTTCAAAAAAAGTATAGTGAATACGTCATGCTAGGAGCAACCCGAGAAGCTCATACTCTACTTAGAACTGCACTTCATTCTGGAGCTACTCCTACAAAGATAGTAAGTGAGGTGATAATACCTGCAATCGAGGCAGTTGATAGTTCCTATAATGATGGCAAAATGGGGAGGTCTGAAAAAAACGCACTTGACGAGATAATCTCAACTTCAATTTCCATGATCGGACTATTAGACGAAGAAGTAAACCCGAAAAAGAATGTCGTTATTTTGGCCACTGATTATCATAATGCACTTCTTGCACAATCTGCTTCTGCTGTACTTCGTAATGAAAAATGGAGGGTCTCTTTACTTGGTGACATGTCTTCTGCCATAGATGTAATGTTTGATATAGACTTGCAGAGATTTCTCAATAAAATATGGCCTAAACGTGAAGGAATAATGATTATCATAATATTTTCTTCAAAAGAAGGTGAGATCAAATTCTTTTCAAAAGCGGTTGACACAAGCACAGAAAAATTTGGAAAAAATCTTCGTCTTGCACTATGTACGACAATTGTAAAAAAGACCAAGACTGGCATAGACTTTGTATCGGGTGATGTAGAAATTTTGTTACAATGGTGTCAAACTGTGTTTGAAAGTTATCAAAATCAGTGATGAATTATTTCTAAAATCTTGAAGGGAAGTTTAGAAAAGTCAACATCTTTTTCAACTGAGATCAAAAGGATGTTTTCATTTACTGGAAAACTCATGATTATCAACATATCTCTATATGACATGGCAAATTTTACAGGACCTAAAACCTTATCAAACTCCTTTCGCATTTTTGCTCTTAAAACTAGTTCCATGTACAACATTTCATCATCTCGAGAATCTTCCAAAGATTTGAATCCGGGTTTCATTCCCCCTGCAACAAGTCTGCCGTTTTCGTTAATTAGGCCTGCAAATCTTATTCGCGAGTCTAACTCTAGGACTTGTTTACAAAGTTCATCTTTATCCATGCTACTTTCCTTCCATGTCTGTAAGATATACTGGTAGCTTAAATCTTGACAACAAAAGTGTAACAAGTTCTTCCTATTTATCAAAATCTATCGTTGTTTAGTTGAAAACAATGGGCCGAATGGGATTTGAACCCACGACCTTTCGATATCTGAATAATTTTATCAGTCGAACGCTCCAGCCAAGCTGAGCTATCGGCCCGAAATTTTTTTTACCGACTGCCATTTAAGTCTGCTGGCTTTTCCACTTGATGGAACATCCCATAGATGGGTCAAAATCCTTCTCTATCTTCTTTGCAGAAAGAACCTTTTCTATGTTTGATATCATTGTCTTCTCCGTGGGTTTATCCTCTGGTTTCATTGCATTGTCAATTCTTCCGTGGAAAACTAATTTTCCTTCGCTGTCAAAAAGAAATGGATCTGGAGTACATACTGCACCATACTTTTTTGCAATCTCCTGAGTTTCATCAACTAGGTAAGTAAACTTGAAACCTTTTTCTTTTGCAAATGTCTTCATGCTGTCAAAACTATCGTCTGGATATTTTATTGCGTCATTACTGTTTATTCCAATCATTGCAATTTTTCCATTAAATTTCTCATAGATTTCGTTCATTGCATCTACTTTGGCCTGGACATATGGGCAATGATTGCACATGAAAATTATCAATTTTGCTTTATAGTCTTTGTATTCTGAAAGAGAATGCTTCTTGTCATCAATTCCTAATAGATTGAAATCTGGAGCTTTGTCTCCTGCTTTTAGGACAATTTCTGACTTTAGTAATACCATGAACATATCCAAGAATAATATCCATAAAATCTTTGCCACCTAAAGGCAACAATTAAAATCTATGCGGTTTCCAATTTCTGTAACGGGCTGGTAGTTCAGCGGTAGAATACTCGCCTTGCACGCGAGGGGTCAGGGGTTCAAATCCCCTCCAGTCCACTCTTACTGTGAGTTCAAACAGGTCGCTTTCCGACCCCGTAATTTTCATACACTGTCTTTTCTCCGGACAAAGTCCCACAAGTCTCCAACCTTGTAAGCTCATTTCTTCAGCTTGGGAAAGTTTTCCAACAAATCACACTGACATCATAATGATAGTTGTATCGCCGTTTTTGTGCGTGAGCGGGGCTTGTCTTTTTATTCGCTGTCGATATACTCGTTTGGAAAAAAATTCAAAAAAGTAGCGAGCTCACAGTTTTTGAATTTATAGTCAGTCCGAGTCCGAGGAATTTTATGAACAAACTTGCAAAAAAGATCTGCACTACATTTCTTAATCATCTGGATATTCCAAAGCATATGTCACTGAGCACATGTGAGTTGTATTGCCCCATGGACGAATCTACGTTATAATGTGAAAGACTTTTGCAAATCACATCTGGTAGGAGATAATCTGCCGTTACGTATATGCCAATTATGAGACATCCGATTAGGATTGCAAGACCAAACATTGGTTTCATTAAATTATTCAATTCAGGGTTGCTGTATAAGAGTCATTTTATGATTTTCAAATGTTAGAGTTCGAGTCTCACAGGATGCGAATTGGGTTCAGACTTGTGAGAATCTGGTGTTACAGAACTAGAATTATGGATCAACATATTCTCATCTTAACTTCATTACTTGCATTCCATCAAGAGCTGTTACAGTAGCATTAGATAAAGATCCACACTGACCTGGTACCATAATGATTGGACTTTGGTTCAGCTCCGCGGATAACAAAACCAGTTTCATACTGTGAATGCAACACAAAATGTCTCTGGCTCATACTGATTGTCCGCAAGAGAACCCCCGGGTCCAAACTGATCAAAGAAATTTTTCAAAAATAAAAATTTAAGGAAAGGTTTTCAGGTTCATCATGCCTATTTGAATTCACAGTAGGAGTGGGCTGAGGGTGTTTGAATACACTGACGGTTCAACATCTCGCTTTCTGAGCCGTAAAATAATCAGGTGATTATCTCAGTACCTGTAATCTATGTTGGAATCTAGAAATATTTCTGATATTTTTAATGATTTTTCTTGTCCAAAGAAATTTTTTGTCTAATTGACAACCTAACTGCTTCATGCGATGATAGTTTGGGTGACCAACCGGTTTTTTTAATCTTGGTTATGTTATATTGAAAGGATTTGACATTGCCTGGCCAACCCTCTGTTTCCCAACCCTTTGGTCCTTTGACATATTTTATTTTTATATTTGACAAATTCATTTCTTCAAGTATTGTCTTCACAATCTCTTTGACCGAAATAATTGTTCCAGAACTGAGATTGAAGATATTGATTTTTTTATTTGTATTTTTGTATACATGTAGTATTCCATCTATACAGTCATCCATGTGTATGTAATCTTTAATTTGTTTACCATCACCGAGAACTTGCAATTCTGATTGGTTTTTTCTAACCTTGTTGATTAGATCAAAAATGACTCCTCTTTGCATGTCATTTCCTATTATGGTTCCAAATCTGAATATCCATGATTTCATGTCATAAAGGTAACAAAATGCGCTTATCATGGCTTCAGACGATAGTTTTGCAGTACCATATAATGAAATTGGAAATAGCATTCCAACATCTTCAGATGTAGGAGTCTTACTTGGATGTCCGTATATTGTAGAACTTGAAGGAAAGATTATTTTTTTAATATTACACAACCTCATAGCTTCAAGTACGTTGTACGTTAGAATAGTTCCTTGTCTTAAATCCAAATCTGTATGTCTATACCCTGATGGTATGTCCAAGTTTGCTGCAAAATGAATTACTATATCATATCCCTTGAACTCTGATGCCAGATTTTTTGTCTTGGAGATATCCAGTTGTGAGTAACGCAGTTTTTTATTTTTTAGAATTAGTTTTAATCTGATTGCTTTCTTGATTGGAATCTTGTCTATTATCTTGACACTATGACCTTCCTCTAGTAATCTGGATGACAAATGGCTTCCTATGTAACCAGCTCCACCTGTAATGATGAATTTAGACAATGTATGTCATACCTCAAAAAATTGGTTTTGAAGGAAAACTATGTGTCACACCAAAAAATTTAGAAATTGTAGGAGCAATTTGTGTTGCGTTTATCTCTTTATCAGATGAATTGTCGTTGGTCATTGCTAAAATCGGTAAATCATTAGAAATGATTCCATGAGAGCCTTTTATCAAATTTGTATCAAGAGAAATTCCTTTTGTTACAGGATCAAAGAACAACTCGAGTGGATCATATCCTGGTTTTCTATGAATGTCAACCGTATGTACAAAAGAAGGTGCATTGTTTACGTCGTTCCACCAGTAATAATTGAACCATGTATCATTTTCAGCACATAGTACGAGTTCTCCGCTTTTTGGATGGTTTATTCCAAGTTGTTCTTGTTCTTTTTTGTTCAATATTTTTGCTATTCCTTTTGTTTGTCTTAAAACTGATGATACTTTATCTTCAAAACCTGGTTTGATGAAGATGTGAGCTATTTGATGATCAACCATTGCAAAAGCCTTGCTGTATTCATAATCGATGTACTCTTTTCCTGCAATGGTTCTGGTTGAAAGTAATCCCTCATTTTTTAATATTATATTTGGTGATAGTGATCTGCCTACCTTGGAAAATCCATACTCTGATAGTAACATGATTTCAATATCTTTGTAAATGTTAAATGATTCCAATTCATTTATCATCTTGCCCACAAGATTATCTAGTTCAATTAGGCTAGTTCTAAATTCATCACTATCTGGACCATGTTTTTGTGCAGCATAATCCAAATGTGGTAGATACACTAGAGTAAGATCTGGTGCATGCTTTTTCATGGTGTAAATAGCTGCATCTACTATCCATTTGCTTGACTTGATTGATGCAAATGGCCCCCAATATGATAATAATTCAAATTCGCCTAGGGACTTTGCAATTTCTTCGTAATATCCTACCGGTTTTGAATAACACCATTGTATCATCTGGTTTTCTAGATGGATTGGCTTTGGCGTGATTACTATGTCTGAATTAATGTATAATGAATTTTGCCAAAAAAGAACTGCAATTTTTATTTCTGGATTTGCCTTTTTTAATATGTCCCAGATGCGTTCTTTTTCTACCAAAGCTGATGGTTGTTCCCAAAAAGAAACTTGGTTTGTTGTCCTGTCAAAAAATCCATTTGATATTATGCCGTGTTGAGAAGGATTGTATCCAGAAGTAATTGTTGCTTGTACAGAACATGTTACTGCGGGAAAAGACGGTATTATGGAATGTATAGTACTTTTTTCAAAAAGTTTTGAAATGTTTGGGAGTGATACTTTGTCAAAACAGCTCTTTGTCAAACCTACAACATCAAGTACAATTAATTTTTTCATTATGATGTTATACGATTTAACTTCATAAAATAAGTTCTTGGTTTTTATGTTAAATACATTTTATTTAAAATCAGATATGCTGGAATGTATAAAACTAGAACTAGTACTGCATAAGTAGTGTTTGACAAGACGGAAATTAATACTGCATCAAGTGTAATGATTGCCAATAACTGAAATGATACTTTTTTTTGTACGTTCTTACTAGTTCTATCATTGTAAATTGCATATGGAACAAAAACAGCAATGATAAACAATGCTAGGAATGCATAATGTACAATTCCAGTATTAAAAGTGGATATTATGATGTAAATTATTGTGATAAAAATGAAAATTATGTTCAGAGATCCAGTTTTCTTAGAAGAAAGCATAGTCTCTGTTTTTGCAAGAATGCTAATTCCTGCTACGAAAATAGCTATTGGAACGGCAAACCAAATGACTTGTACATTAAATGCAGCTACAGTAGTTCCTAAAATGATATTTAGAAAACGTATTGATGAAATATTGAGAATTCCGATAACTGGTATTTTTTTTAATTTGACATTGTAAGATACAACAAGTGCTGTAATCACAAGTGATAAAACAAGAGATTGTATTCCTACAATGGCTGCAGATATGTTTGCGCCTGCCAAGAATGCAAGGCCGAGATACAAGGCTGTTTTTCTTGAAATCGCGCCTGATGGGAGAGGTCTATTTGGCCTTTCTCTTGCATCTATGTTGTAATCAAAATAATCATTAAGTGTAGTTCCAACTAAAAATAAAAAACCTGATGTAACAAGGAGAGGACCAAGAAAAAACCAATCTGTATTTGTTTTCTGTACGGCTAGAAAACCTAAAAGAATATTTGTAAAAACAGTAAAAATTCCTGAAACTCTGACTAGCTGTAAATAATTTTTTATCATGATTCATTAAAAGATTTTAGAAATTCCATTGTTTTTCTTGCAGCATGTTCTGGATCATCTTGATATGGATACAGCTCTACTGTTACAAAACCCTTGTAGTCAATCATATCTAGTGCATCAAAAATGCTTTGAAAATTAATAGAGCCAGTACCTGGAATTAGGTGCTTGTGAATTCTTGTCTTTGATATGTCTTCTAGATGAATGTGTGATATGTAATCTTTTAACGACAAGATCAGTTTTGCTGGATCTTCATTTACACAATAAAAATGACCAATGTCAAAATTTAGACCAAGATATTTTGTATCAAATTGTGAGATAAACTCTAGAAATTGTCTTGAATTTTCCAAGAGCAATTCAGGTTCTGGCTCTATCAAAAGTTTTACTCTAGTTTTTTCTGCTACTGGTAAGACCTCTTCAATTCCTGCTTTGAATAATTCTAATCCTTTTTTTTCTGAAATTCCATCCAAAGGTCCTCCAGGTTCAGTTGAAACAGTTTTTGCTCCAAGATCTTTGGCTAATTTTAGACAGTTTATTGTATGTTCGACTCGTTTCTGTCGTTCTGCTAGATTCCTTTCTATCCATGAAGGATGATGGAAATCTCCTATTGCCGACATCATAAAGCCATTTAGGTTGGAAATCTTCATTTTCTTTTTTCTAAGAGTATCTTTGATTAGAGTAATGGTTTTTTTTGAAACTGGGGGAAATGCATGTGGGATATCACACATCAATTCTACTGCCTGATAACCTGCAGAATTTATTGACAGGATACTTTGTTCTAGGGTGTATTTTCTATATGCATTAGTACTAAAGGCAAATTTCATGGACTATTCTTTTGGCTTGAAGTTTTTTGATTTCTTAAAAAAGTTATTTGGGTTGTGAAAGAGAACTTTTTCTATCTCATTTTTACTAAATCCATCAGTTTCCATCTGTAATGCCGTTTTAGGCACACTAAGTGGATCTGATATTCCCCAATCTGCAGAGCTATTGATCAAAATTCTATCAGTACCATATTTTTTTAGAATATTTACTGCTCTAATAGGACTAAGTTTGGTAAATGGATAAACTGTCAGACCTACAGATGACTCGGTAGATAATGCAAGCTCGATTGTTTCTTCTGTATTATGATCAATTATTATACGATTTTCTGTGACTTGGCATTGTTTTATCAATTCCAGTGTTTTCTTTACTCCTTCAAGTTTGTTTGTGTGTGGGGTATGTATGATGACAGGCATTTTCATTTCTTCTGCAAGCAGTAATTGTTTTTTGAAAACTTCTTCTTCTTGTTTTGTAACCTTGTCAAATCCTATTTCGCCAACTGCAACTACTGTATCTCTATCTAGATAATTTTTCATAACTTGCAATGATTCAGTAGCCAAGTTGACATTGTTTGCTTCCTTTGGGTTTACAGATATGGCACAAAAATGATTGATTCCAAATTTTGCAGCTCGACTACTCTCAAAGGTGATTATGTGCTCCCAGTAATCTATGAGAGTCTTTGATGAAGTTCGTTCTTGTCCCAGCCAAAATGATGGTTCAATAACTGTCATAATTCCAGATTGTGCCATTTTTTCATAATCATCTGTTACTCGAGAATACATGTGGATGTGAGGATCTATGAATCTCATTTTACTACCTGACAAGATTGTAGAGATACTTATAGGTACTTTTTGCAGCTTGTTGTGGCTGGTCTGAATAAGTATAAAGCTCTGCAGTCAAAAATCCCTTGTAATTTATCATTCGTAGCGCCTTGTACATTGAATTAAAATTGATGTCACCTAGACCTGGAATCAAATGGTAATGTATTTTGTTTTTACAGTCACTTATGTGCGTGTGAAATAATTTATTTTTAAATTTTTTAATCACTGAAGAAATATTTTCATTTAAAACTGCAGCATGACATACATCAAAATTCAATCCTATGTTACTGTATTTTCTTGGAACTATGGATAGTACATCTGCAGAGCTACCAACAAGCAATCCAGGTTCATATTCTATGCCTATCAAAACATCTTTTTGCTCGGCATAGTCTGCTATCTCTTCAAGTGAATGTTGGAAATTATGAATATTTTTTTCCATATTTGCATTCCTGATGACTCCTGATGTGATGCTTATGCTTGGAGCCTGTAGCTCACATGCCACATCGATTGCATTTTTTGTGTATTTTATTCTCCATTTTCTTAATTTTTCATTATTATTGGAGAGTGAAGGTTCGAAATACCCTGTGTGGGGAATTTTTTTATGCCATCCGGCAACCGTATTTGCATTTAGGTTTGTTACTTCTAGATTGTAATCCTTGAGATTTTTTCTTATAGTGTCTAAACGTGATTGCTTTAAAGGCAAAAAAGCATGTGGGCTGTCAACAACAATTTCTATTCCTTCATAACCGCTTTTTGCTATTGATTTTATTGCAAAAGTTAAAGATTTCTTGATAAATGCATTTGTACTAAAAGCAAGCTTCATGCAAATCTTATCTTAAAGCAGGAAATTAAAGTTCACTAACATTTGATATGTCGTATACATTTGTTGCAAGTTGTTTTGTATTTCTTTTATTGCTGAATTTGATCGTGTAAGAATCTGTTAACTTGTTTCAATACTTGATCAAAAATAGAATTATCTAAAATAATAAAATAAAAATAAAAAGAGACTTTTGGAACTATTGTGTTCCAGAAGGAGCGGTGCTGTTGCCTGGAGCATGCTTGCTCCATTGGCCTCCACCGTGCTTGAAACCGCCTTTCTTCATGGAAGAACCATGTCCCATCATTCCAAAGCCGCCAAACTTGATGGCATGACCTTGTGATTGATGCAATATTGTTCCATTTCCTGGGTCTACAATTACAGAGTAGGACAAGTTCTTGCTGTCAACTACTCTAAAGCTGTATACCAAGAAACCTTGCATTCCAATTAGGTTTCCGCTAACAACTTTACCACCAGTAATTCCTGGTGCTGTTGCTGCTGTGTTTGCAGCTACTGCAAAGTTGACGGTTACCTTTGTGAGGCTCTCGTTGTTCAATGGTATTGAACCGAGGATTTTTGGTTTCAGAGTCTGTGTTTGATTAGAACCAGTGTCTGCATATACTGCAGATAGTCCTCCGGCTGAAGCAATTACTGCTACACCGAGTATTATCGCAAGCAGACCTTTGTGTCTGATCAGGTCGTGTGTATTCATGGCATTACTTGCTCAAAGTGAATATAAAGAATTGTGGCACTTTGTGCAGTAACAAGGTTATCTGTACCGGATACGATTTTTTGTGTTTGATATACACACTGGTATGATAAAATTAAAGAAATTATTTTGATTCTCACCAATTGATTTTCTTTGATTGCCTACAAAATACCATATTAGAATTCTTTATACTATGGAAAAAAGGAGCAACTATTGATGCCATTTGATATAGATCAAACTATGCTTGTCTATCTTGGTATGATCACTGCTGGAATATTCATTTTTCCATTCTGGTCTGATACTCCATATCTTTACCAGATCATAGGTACTGCACTTTGTGGAGTAGGTGGATTCTTGGTTTATAATAAATCAAGAAAACCCTAATGAGTATTTTGAAATTTTGACTGGGATCTTAATTTTTCTGTCAGTTTACTAAATATCTCGTTATGGCTTACATCTGTAAAATTGACGGTTCCTCCTTCGCGGCTGATCTGTTTCTCGAATTTTTCTTTTATGGCAAATGTGATTGATGAATAATGAATTCTGCCTTTGAGTTTCTCTTGCACTATGGCATCTGTATCTGGAAATGTAGCAAAATGAAACGATACTCCTCTTGCCCAGAATATGGTGGGTATGCCGCCTCCTGCCGACCTTGCACTAGCAATTATCTGAGTTAACCAATCCTCAAATCTTAATTCTAGTACCTCGTGGATTACAAGTTGATTCCACGGTTCAATTATTATCTCCAAGTCTTGATAACAAATCGCGCTCAAGTTTTATTTAAAGAGCCATGAATCAGTTCTAGAAATTGAGCGATCTGGATAAATTGTGACCTCTGAAAGATGGATTTAAATACTATGCAAGTTTTTTGGTGGTTAGGTAATTTAGATATGCAAGATTGGAGTCAAGCGGGCGTATACATACCATTGATGGTTGGATTAATACCAGGATTCATTTACTGGTGTGTAATTACCGCAAAGAAACACAAGTAGATTAACCAAATCTTTATCTTCTTTTTATAATTTTTATCTCTTAACGCAAGTTTAGTAGAACCTTCTAAACTATGTTGTGTAGATTATGATATGCTGTATATGATTAATCCCCTTTTGGAACTATTAGCATGAAAACCGTTCTACTTTCAAGTTTTTTGATTATAGTATTACTTACAACAAATCTTGCTTGGGCTGATCTTCCACCCTCGACAAGTCTTGGTGTCGAAGTACTCCAGACAGAATATTCTAACAAGGCAAGTGATGGTACTACTGTGGTATATGGTGAGATTCAAAATGACCTCAATTCTCCTGTTAATACCGTTACAATTGGAGTTACATTCATGGATAGTAACTCAAATCAGGTTGAATACAAAACTGGTACAACTCTATTACAGGTAATCCAGCCTGGTGGAAAAGCTCCTTTCATGATATCGTCTACAAAAGCGGATCCATCTATTGTCCAAGTCCAAGTAAAAGTTGCAGGATTTCAATCTTCATCTGAAAAGCAGCAAGTCTTGCAAGTTTCTCCTGGTTCTCTTCAAATCTCTGATACATTACTCATTTCTGGTAATATAACAAATAGCGGAGCGCAACAATCTACCAATACAAAACTCTACTTGATATCGTATGATGCCTTTCAACGAGTAGTTGCAATAGGAGTATCTGATCCAATCTCTATTGGTTCTGGAACAACTTCTCAGTTCAGTATCACTTCTGATTTCAACACTAGGGCACAATCTTACATGATAATTGCAGAATCTGATAATTATCAATCAAAACCAATTCCTGTGAATGGTGTACAGATTACACTACCTGTAATTGTAAGTAACACTACAGTAACTAATCCTAATGGCATTTCGTATTCTACGGTTCCAGTAAATGCATCTGTAAAAATAACCAGTGATGCAAAATATCTTCTCAATTCTACCCAGTCGTTTGTCTATTATGTTCAGGTAAAACAATTCAATGGAAAAGTAGCATTCATAGGAAAATCAGATGGTCTATTTCTTGGTGCAGGAGATCAAACTGTATCAGTAGACTGGAAACCGAATTTGGCAGGATCCTATTTTGTTGAGACATATGTGTGGAATTATGATTCTGTTCCACTCTCTTCATCAGTACCATCAATCAACGTAGTACTTGTTAAATGACAAGGCAGTAAATACAAAATATCATGACTAGATTCAAACTTGTGGCGTTGGGCGGTACATTTGATATTATTCATAAAGGACATTTAGAACTCTTAAGAAATGGATTTTCAATCTCATCCAAAGTTATCATTGGTCTAACCAGTGATGAGCTTGCAAGGAAGAAAGGAAAAACTCCAATCCATGATTACTCTGAAAGATATCAAGCACTAGAGGATGCAATAAAAGAAAATTTTCCAAACTCCCGGTATACCATAAGCAAACTTGACAATGATTTTGGTCCTGCAGTATTGGAGCAAGAGGTAGAAGCATTGGTAGTAAGTGACGAGACTTCATCAAAAGGCAACGATCTGAACAAATTACGGGCAGAAAGACATTCTCCTCCAGTTACAGTGATTGTTGTCCCAATGGCTCTTGCCAAGGATGGTACTCGTATCTCTACAACACGAATAAAAAACTCTGAGATTGATGCTGACGGAAATATACTTTGACAAACAACTTTTCAATCTTTGAGTAGGTTCCCTAAAACTCTAAAATGTCTAGTAAGACATTGAAAGAATTAACAGACAGGATGTTTAGCAAAATGTCTTCTGATATCACAGGTCTAAAGGAAGGCCTTGATCCTGAAAATATTGCTCTCTGGTACAATAAAGTGATTGGAGAAGCAAAGGAGATGGCTCCACCGTGGCTTGTAGATAAAATTGGTGTAAAACAAGATCCTATTCTTTATCTAAAATTTAATCTCGACATATCAAAACGAGCCGTTCGATACCTCATGATGGCAATATCAAATAATCTCGATGACATGCCATATACAACTCAGCTATATTTTCTCAAGGTACAGGAACTGGTAGGTCAAGAAATGGACAAGTCTCTTGTCTAAAGTCATTCTTTTGTTATTTCAACAATATCTTCGCAAATTTTAATCTCTTTAATTTTATTTACCCCATCAATTACAGATTGGATAAAATCTGCAAAAGATTCTGCCTGTAATTTATCTTTGAAAAGTATGCTGTGTGCGGATTTGTCTTTTAGAGATATCACTATCTCGTTTTCAATTATCTCTAAAATTCCATTAATGAAAACCTCCTTGTCTTCTCTTATGTATATCAAGCTGCCAAGTTTTTGTGCTTCATAAACATCTGCACATGTGATATCTATTTTCATTCTAGTCAAACATGAACTTGTCTACTTGATCTTTTGCTTTTTCTCTTTGTTTCTTGAACTCTGTCAGGAAAGGTTTTGTAGCATCTTTTAGGTTGCCCTTGCATTCTCCACACAGTAATTGTCCGCTCTTGCACTTTCTTGCCCTCTCATCTGATTCCTTTTCGGTATCAAAGAAGTATCTCAGATACCAAAATACTGGGCATATGCTAAAGTTTGCACCAAGTTTTCTTTGAAGCTCAACAGTGGGCTGGCCGCCAGTAAATGTGCTTGAGATCTTTTTGTCTATTGTTTTATCATCGTCTGTAGTAAATATTGCAGTCTCTGGAATTGAAGAAGACATTTTTCCTTGCATACCAAGCCCGGGCAAAAATTTAGAATGGATCTGGGCAGGTTTTGGATATCCCATCTTTTCAGCAATGTCTCTTGTTACTCTCCAATATGGATCCTGGTCTATTGCTGCAGGTATGAGAACAGGGGTTGGACGTCCTTCAATTATTGATGGTAAAAAACATGGGGCTGCTTGTATTGGCGGAAATCCAATCATGCCAATGTTTGTAGAATTTTCAAATCCAAAAACTGCCTTGACCGTAGAATATGTAATTCTTTTTGCTATCTCAAGTGATATGGGATAAATTCGCTTGATGTCTTTAGTATCAATTAGGATCTTTGTCTTTTTTGGATCAAATCCGATAGCAATTATATCTAGAATGTTTTCCTGTGTAAACTTTGATACATCATCCATTGTTTTTCCATCGCTATAGAGAAACTTTTCATCATCAGTCAATTGAAATATCAAATTGACATCAAATTTTTCTTGAAGATATTTTGTAAAAATCCATGGTAAAAGATGTCCCATGTGAATTTTTCCAGATGGGCCTCTTCCGGTATAAAGATAAAACTTGTTTCCTTTTTCATATTCTGTCAAAATCTTGTCCAAATCTCTGTGGCTGAAAAAATAGCCCAACTTTAACATTGGATGCACTTCGCCAGTTATTTTTTCTATACGTGCTTCTAATTCTGGGGAAATTTTCTCAGTGCCAAACTTCTGCATGAGTTTATCATAGTCAATATCCCCTTCCACGCTCCAAGGAGTTACTGTAAACTCTTCAGATGACATTCACGATTCAGTTAGGTTAAGGTTTAAAAAGTCTTTTTGGCTTTTTGTGATAATGTCTCAAGTTCTGCATCCAATTGAGCAAAAAATTCTCAAGACTCTGGCCGAAAAGAAAAACCTGACACCAGAGGAGCTTGCTGATATAACAAAACTTTCTCTCGACCAGATAAGACGTGGCATTGAATGGCTCAAGTTCAAAAATCTAGCTAGTGTAACTGAATCAGAAAAAACAGTTGTAACATTAGGCAAGAGAGGTAGTGAGGCACTTGAAAAGGGATTACCAGAACGACAACTTGTAAATCATCTAAAGTCACTAGATGGGTATTCTTGTGAACTTGATAGTGCGAAAAATTATTTAAAAAATGAATTTGGTCCTGCCATTGCAAATGCAAAGAAGAATGGTTGGGTTGAAATTCATGAGACTAGAATCATGCTAAAAGGATATCATGATATTACCTCTGAAGAGAAAATTATCAAAATTCTATCTAAAACTCCTACAGGAGTATCTGCAGATGAATTCGATGACAAAGATGCACTAGAGTCTTTGAAAAAAAGACCAGAGTTTGTTGCCCTGTCTTCAAAAAAATCTGTCTTGGTTGCTCTTACCGAACAAGGACTAGAGACATCCAAGACTGTACCTGCTGAAATTGATTTTACAAGTATCTCCGAGACTGTATCTGATTCTGAAGTTAAAGTTGCAAGGGCAATAGATGTACAGGCCTCTGCTCCAACTGTATTTGCTGCACGTAGTCATCCATTAAGAGATGTAATTGACGAAGTGCGAGAGATATTTGTCGGATTGGGATTTTCTGAAATAATTGGGGATAACATCCAGTCTAGCTTTTGGAACTTTGATGCTCTCTTTACACCACAGGATCATCCTGCAAGAGAAATGCAGGATACATTTTACCTAAAAGATCTTACCGCAGGTACAATTGCAAAACCTGATCAGATAAAAAAAATCTCACAAGAGCACAAGAGAGGCTGGAATTATGAATGGCAAAACCAAGAAGCAAAGAGGCTTGTTCTTCGAACACATACTACCTGTGTAACAATTCGTGCTCTTGCAGACCAAAAATATGATGAGGCAAGACTATTTTCAATAGGCAAGGTATTTCGAAATGAAAAACTAAGTTACAAACACTTGGCAGAATTTCATCAGGTTGAAGGAGTTGTAACGGGTAAAAATGTCACACTACGAAATCTAATGGGGCTGCAGACGGAATTCTATCACAAGATGGGAATAAAGAAGATAAAATTCTGGCCTACATTTTTCCCGTATACCGAACCATCATTGCAATCCATGATATACAATGAAAAACTTGGAAAATGGGTCGAGTTGTTTGGAATGGGTATGTTCAGACCGGAGGTAACAAAACCACTAGGAATCAAAAATCCTGTACTTGCTTGGGGTGGAGGAATCGAAAGAATTGCAATGCTCAAGTTCGGTCTTACTGATGTACGTGATCTGTATGAAAACAAGTTTGGTTGGTTAAGGAGTGTACCAAAATGCCCGTAGTTACATTATATTTTGACAGAATCAACAAGATTCTGGGAAAGAAAATTCCAAAAGCAAAGATTGTAGACACTTTGCCATTTATTGGATTAGATATTGAAGAGGAGACAAACGATCACATCAATGTAGAATACAGTCCAAACAGACCTGACTATTCTACTGATTATGGTATCATTACGGGTCTTCAAGGACTGCTTGAAATAAAACTTGGAATGCCCAAGTTGAAAATCAAGACTGGAAAGAATGTGATAAAAGCTGATGCATCTGTTTCCAAAGTGCGTCCATATGTAACAGCAATTGAGGCAAGAAATGGCATTCTAAATGATGAAACAATCAGGCAAATAATTACAATGCAAGAAGATCTTCACAACGGACTAGGCAGAAGAAGAAAAAAAGTATCTATTGGAATTCACGACCTTGACAAGATAAAATTTCCATTACATTATAGAGCAGTAACAAAAAACCACGGTTTTGTTCCTCTTGAATCTGATGTATCCATGACAGTCAAAGAAATACTAGAGAAAACGGAAACTGGAAAAAAATATGGTTCCATCTTGGCAGGAAAAGACAAGGTCCCAATCATAATTGATTCTGCTGGAAATACAATATCTTTTCCACCAATAATTAATGGGAAACTTACAGAAGTTTCCAACAAGACTAAGAATTTACTTGTGGAAGTTACTGCAACTGATAAAAATGCTGCAGAAGGAGTGCTTGCAGTTCTTGCAAATGCTTTACAGATAGCTGGATTCCAACTCTTCTCAGTAAAAATAACCGGAGCAAACAATTCTACACCCTTATTGAAACCGCGAGATCTGATACTTGAACCAGAACTGGTAAACAAGACACTTGGAATTGACATATCTGATTCTCTCATGATAAAATCTCTGAAAAAAAGTAGACTGGATGCAAAAATGAAAGGAAAGAGAATTGTTTGCACCATTCCAAGGTATAGGACAGATATTTTTGGAGTAATGGATCTAGTCGAAGAGGTAGCACTTGGATATGGAATTCAAAATCTTGTACCAACAATGCCTGAATCCGTATCTGCAGGAGAAAGAAATGATACCACAAAATCACTTGAAACTATACGCTCACTCATGGTTGGCCTTGGATATACGGAAGTGATGAACTTTGAGCTTACTGGCAAAGAAACATTGTATGAAAAAACCAATCGTGACTCATCTAAAATAATATCTGTTGCAGACTCGAAAAGCCAAGAGCACATAATTCTTCGTGACGTGCTCCTTCCTGGAATGATGGAGGTCTTGTCAAGAAATGTCCACGAATCATATCCTCAAAAGATCTTTGAAATTGGAACTATATTCGAAAAAGATCCTCAGATTCGAGAAGTAGTTCATCTTGCTTGTCTTGATACACACAAGGATGCAAACTTTACAGAAGTAAAATCTGTTCTTCAATCTCTTCTTAAAACTGGTTTTAATCTCTCATGTGATACAATTCCGCAAAAGGAGTCCATGTTCGTTGATGGACGAACTGGAAGTATTGTAGTATCTGGCAAGAAACTTGGAACTATAGGAGAAGTTGATCATACCATTGCTGAGAATTTCAAGCTAAGAACTCTGGTATCCGGATTTGAAATGAAACTCACTGGATTAATATTTGACTAGAAAATAACGACATCGCCCCTAATGCACGCAGACGGACTGGGATGATGAAATATGATTTTTGGTCCACCCAGCCGTGCTACAGGGCACCCCGGTAATAGAACAAGATGAGGATTAAGGCTAATCGTACCAATGACTCTATGTGAGTCAGAACCGGGGAACATTCTTTTTTCTTAAATCTTCTAAAAATGTCTACAATCAAAAGAATTCTGTAGATTTTATGCAGAAAAGCGGATCTATTTTCAACAATGATATGATTTTTGATTTACACGCAAAAACAGATCTATTGATATATTTGCGTTGTATAGGTATACTATGGCAACTGCATATGTGCTAATAAATTGTGAACTTGGCTCTGAAGAATCTATCATCTCACAGCTAAAAGCAATTAACGGAGTCAAAGAAGTTCACGGTACCTTCGGGGCCTACGATATACTGGCCAAGATTGAATCTCCAACAGTAGAAGCATTAAGAGAAATAATCACTTGGAAAATTCGTAAAATAGAGAAGATTCGATCAACTCTAACCCTGATGGGCATCGAAGGTCAAAGCTAAGTCTCTGCGGAGAAATCTTACCCATATTTTTGAACCCTACACGATAGGGTATCTTAATTTTTTATGCAAAGAACTTTTAATCGTGCCATGATTTTTTGATTACATGATTCTTCATTTCATTTTCTTGGTAAAAGAAGAAGATATGGAAAATAGGAAATGGGAATTTGAATATATTACAAAGATGGCACACTTTTACAAGGCTTGGATTGAAAAGACTTTTTCTCAAAATGTTGACATTCAAGTAGATGAGATGGTGGTAAGGTCTGGTGGACGTTTGAGGATTATTGACACACCTACATTGCTTGATGACCATGCAGACAGAGGGAGGGATATTTTTCATTTTTATCTTAGCTATTCTAGGCCGCTCTGGACTGATTGTACTTGTGAGGGATACTTTGCAGAGAATTTTGGCATGGTTCTATGGACCAAGAGTCCAAAAAAAGATGATTTGACATTTCTAATGGAGACTAATTGTCCAAAGGTTTCACACGAGCTTGCGCATGAATTTCTAAGGAAAAAAGGATACAAAAACTACAAAGAATTAGTTCATGATATCTGGGACAAACATCTCTTTGCATCACTGCCCTTTGAGCACTATGATACAGATTACAATCAAACAGAAAAAGATGCACTCTTTGCAACTATAGATACTTCCAGTTTACGATTATAGTATAATCTTCGTTTCTGCTTTGCCCTAAAAGACTATAAGTAAGTGCCTTGGAGTTTTTTTTATGCCAGAATTCGTTTGCCCTGATTGTAGTGCAAAATTATTTCATGAAAATGAAACTACCCTAACTGTGGAAAAACAAGTACATCTAAAATTTTGCCCTGCTAAAAAGAAGAACTAGCACTTGGTAACTGAATATATTCTATCTTGAAAACTAGCTGTCTTGAAATCTATCTTATTTTGTGGATCTTTCTTTCTTGTTGTACTTAGTTTTTCTAATGTGACAAGTGCCTCTCCGTCAAATCCAACGGAGGATCCGAAAACTCCTTCTGAGAGTTGGTTTCCATGCTCTCCTTTTTTGATATCGTCAACCATTTCATAAAATTTTATGGCTTCTCTTTTTGTTGTTGGACCGCCTGAAGATTTGTTGAAACCAACTGCAATGTACATACCGTTATTTTTCACTGCAATGGGTACCTTGTAGACCTTGCCTGATTGACCTGGAATTTTTTCGTTTAACAAAATTTCACACTTGTGGAACATGCTTGAAATGTATGCAAAAAATCGGTAGTTGGCATAAGTGCCGGCTGTATCTTCATGACAATCAACAAAAACCTTGTGCAAAAGTTCAAGAGCAGAATCATTCATGCTTTGCAAACGTTCTTCAATTCTGCCTTTTCTGACCAGATCTGATTTACAGTCTGCAGCAATTTTTTCTAAAATGAAAGGTGGCAGATTATAGTTTTTCAGGGTGGAAACAAAAGTTCCGGTTTTAGAGGCTCCAAATGTTGGGAAATTGCCTCTGCTCAATTCAGTCTACCTCTATGTATTTTTGATATTGTAAAACTCAAACCCCACTCTCCCTAGCATCATTACTAGGTAGCTTTTTCCTTATAACTGTTAGGTCAAATAGAGATCAGATGGTGGGGCCGACCGGAATTGAACCGGCGACACACGGGTCACTACAGCTCCAAACTGTACATCATCCTTGCGTCAGTGAAGCTTGTGAAACCACTGGAGCCCTTAGCGGTGATCAACGTGATCTAAACTGTCGCCATACCAGGCTAGGCTACGACCCCACGTAATGAACATAAATGCACTTGAATTTTAATTTACTTGACTTCTGAAGATTTATTGGTGCCATTGTAACTCTTTTTGAGCGTTGGACTGCAAGAAAACTATCAATTATGATTTTCATCTTTTGATAAATTATGTGCAAAACTCAGATCTGAGTAACTTGAGGAGTAAAACTTGGTTCGTCCTATAATCATAATATTGGGAGCAATTCCAGTTCTTGCTGCTCTTTTCATTGTGGTTCCAACCCTTCTGCGACCTGAAATTCCAAATGTTGCAGTCAATTCTGATGATGTTATATCAATAGAATATACCAAAGAACATCTCAAAAAAATATCATTTGGCCTTACACAAAGTATTGGTGCTGATACAGCAGAGGTTCTAACAATCGCAAATGATGGTCAAACTATCTATAGTCTCACAAAAAATGGTTATTCTGAACCTGATAAGCAATACCAGATATCAAAAGATGAGGTCAAAAGACTGACTGCATTGATAAAAGAGACTGGATTTATGGAAATTCCAACAACATCGTATGCAGTAAAAAGTGATCTAAACGAGTATGAAAAATACGAGATGCAAGTTACACTGGATGGCAAGTCGATCACTGTCCAATGGCCTGACCAGAATTCTACTCAGGAATTCATCCCTCCACTGATAACTCAGGTCCAAAACAACATGGATGCCGTGATTGCGGAAATAACAAAATAAATAGCCTAAGAAGCGATCAAATCTCATGATTCCACTTTCTGGTGATTTGGGTAATACCAAAGGAGTAGTAAAGGAAAAGGTAGGATCGTTTGGTACTACACGAGGAACTTCTACCATAAAGCGTGGTTTTGCTCACATGCTCAAAAATGGAGTTGTAATGGATGTTACTACAGTTGAACAAGCCCAAATTGCAGAAGATGCCGGTGCAGTTGCAGTGATGGTTTTAGATAAACTTCCATCTGATGTTAGAAAAGCTGGCGGTGTTGCAAGAACTGCAAGCATTAGAATTATTCAAGAGATTATGGATTCTGTAACAATTCCTGTCATGGCAAAATGTAGGATAGGTCATGTATACGAGGCAATGGTTTTACAAGAAACAAATGTAGACATGATAGATGAATCCGAAGTTTTAACCCCGGCAGATGAAAATCATCACATATGGAAATGGGATTTCACTAGTCCGTTTGTAAATGGTGCACGAAATCTTGGTGAAGCTCTTAGAAGAATAGAAGAAGGCGCAGCAATGATTAGAACAAAAGGAGAACCTGGTACTGGTAATGTCGCAGAAGCAGTTATTCATATTAAAAATGTAAACACCGAATTGAGACGCATAAAATCAATCTATGATGCTGGTGATGAACAAGATTTGATAAGTGTTGCAAGAGAGTTGAAAGTTTCCTACTCTCTTGTAGAAGAGACTGCAAGTCTGGGTAGATTGCCAGTTGTTAATTTTGCAGCTGGTGGAATTTCAACTCCTGCAGATGCTGCATATCTTATGACTTTGGGTTGTGATGGAGTGTTTGTAGGATCTGGAATATTCAAAGCTGATGATGCAAAAGAGAGAGCACAAGCAATAGTTTTGGCAACAACTTTCTGGGAAGATCCAGATAAGGTAAAAGAAGCACAAAAAATGATTGATGAGAGACAATCCATGTTGGGATTGGATACAAAGAATCTTGAGCTTAGAATGCAAGAACGTGGTAGTACAGCATGAGCGGCATCAACATAGGGATTTTGGCAGTTCAGGGAGATGTTGCAGAGAATATGATGGCTGCAAAGATGGCAATTGAGGAATTAGGTATGGAAGGTATTGTGACTGAAGTTAAAACTCCTGAACAAATATCTGATCTTGATGGATTGATAATACCTGGTGGAGAGAGCACTGTGATTGGTACACTTTCTCTAGTAAATGGATCATTGAAAAAAATTAAAGAAAAAATTGCAAGTGGAATGCCTGTATTTGGAATATGTGCAGGAATGATAGTACTCTCAAAAAAGGCAAAAGACAGGGTAGTTGGTGAAATGGATCAACCACTATTGGATTTTCTTGATGTCAAAATAGAACGAAACACATTTGGTCGACAAAAGGATTCATTTGAATCTGAGATATCTATTGATAAAATCGGCATCTCCAAGTTTCCAGGTGTGTTTATTCGTGCACCATCTATTATGGAAGCAGGAAAAGATGTAGAAATATTGTCAAAGTTTAATGAGAAAATAATTGCAGTAAAACAAGGAAATATCATAGGTACTGCATTTCATCCTGAGCTTACCGGGGATATTTCGCTTCACAAATACTTTGTAAGTCTGATTAAAAAGAAGAACTAGAATACCGTTTATATTAAATTCACGTTAGTTGTATGTTGTAATGGAAATAGAGACAACTCCAGAACTGGTTTCCAAAGTTTACAAAAAAATTGAAGATAACATTTCAAAATATCGAAAACTAGTCAACAGACCACTTACTCTGACTGAAAAAATTCTTGTCGGCCATCTTGATGATATTGAAACTGCAAAAGATCTAGAACCCGGTAAAAGCTATTCACTTCTAAGACCGGATAGAGTTGCACTACAAGATGTTACAGGACAAATGGTGATTTTACAATTCATGCAATCAGGTCTCAAACGAAGTACACTTCCAACAACTGTTCACTGTGATCATCTCATTAGAGCTAAAGTTAGTGGAGATGCAGACATTAAAGTTGCACTAGATGAAAACAGCGAGGTATACAAATTTCTTGAATCATCTTCTAGAAAATATGGAATAGGATTCTGGAAACCTGGTGCAGGAATTATTCATCAAGTTGTACTTGAAAACTATGCCTTTCCTGGTGGATTGATGATTGGAACTGATTCCCATACACCAAATGCAGGCGGTCTAGGTATGCTTGCTGTTGGAGTGGGAGGACTAGATGCAACAGAAGTGATGGCGGGATTTCCATGGGAGCTCTTGTATCCTAAAAGAATTGGTATACATCTAAAGGGTGAGCTAAATGGATGGGTTGCTCCAAAAGATATCATATTGTATGTGGCATGGAAGCTTACAGTATCTGGAGGAACAAATGCCATAGTGGAGTACTTTGGTCCTGGTACAAAATCAATTAGTTGTACTGGAAAAGCAACCATAACAAACATGGGTGCAGAAATTGGTGCAACATGTTCTGTATTTCCATATGATGACCGAATGGAAGTCTATCTGAAATCAACTAATCGTGGACAGATTGCAGATCTTGCAAACAATCACAAAGACATTCTTGTTGCAGATCCTGAAGTTGAACAAAATCCAGAAAAATATTTTGATAAAGTAATAGAGATTGATCTATCTACACTAGAACCATACATTGCAGGTCCTCACACGCCAGATCTTGCAAGACCAATATCTGCACTTGCAGAAGATGTAATGAAAAACAAGTATCTTGATAGTATCTCTGTAGCTCTTATCGGCAGTTGCACCAATTCATCTTATGAAGATATGACAAGAGCTGCATCTGTTGCAGAACAAGCAAAATCGCATGGAATGAATGTAAAGATTCCTCTTCTTGTAACTCCTGGTTCAGAACAAATCAGAGCAACAATTGAACGAGACGGCCAGATGCATACTCTAAATGAAATTGGCGCAACCGTACTAGCTAATGCTTGTGGGCCATGTATAGGACAATGGAATAGACCTGAGATAAAATCAGGAGAGCCAAATACTATAGTTACTTCATTTAACCGAAATTTCCCTGGACGTAACGATGGTAGAAGAGAGACAATGGCATTTATGGGTAGTCCTGAGTTGGTTGTAGCTCTTGCTCTTGGTGGACGATTGTCGTTTAATCCTCTAAAAGATACTCTAAAAGGATCTGATGGAAAAGAGTTCAAGTTAGAACCACCGAAAAAAGCACCAGAGGTTCCAACCAAGGGATTTTCAAATATTGGTCAAATCTATGTTCCACCCGCTGCAAATCCTGATGATATTGAAGTTGTCATAAATCCCTCAAGTGGAAGATTACAAAAGTTAGCACCGTTTGCAAAATGGGATGGTAAAGATTTTGTAGACTTGCCACTTTTGCTGAAGGCAAAAGGCAAATGCACAACAGATCACATATCACCTGCAGGTGCATGGTTATCCTTGCGTGGACATATTGATAAAATCAGTGACAACATATTTCTTGGTGCAGTAAATGCATTTACAAACGATGTTGGCAAGGGAAAGAACGAACTAAATGGAAACACAGAATCATTTCCAGTTATAGCAAGACAATACAAGGAGAAAAGTCTCAAATGGATTGTAATAGGTGACAACAATTACGGAGAAGGTAGCAGTAGAGAACATGCTGCCATGTCTCCGAGATATCTTGGATGTGCTGCCGTTATTGCACGAAGTTTTGCGCGTATACATGAAACCAATCTAAAGAAACAAGGAGTACTTGCACTCACCTTTGTTAATTCATCTGATTATGATAAAGTCCAGGAGACTGATAAAATAAGCATACTTGATCTATCTCAAATGCAACCTGGAAAAAATATCAAATGTGTACTAAATCATGCAAACGGGACAAAAGATGAGATTGCACTCAAGCATTCTTACAATGATTTTCAGATAAAATGGTTCCAAGCAGGTTCTGCTTTGAATATATTGCGTGAAAGGGAAGCGCAGACCAACTAAAGAACTAATAGTTTGGATGACGTTATTTTCTATCAATGAGTCACACCTTTGATCCTAATGAACTCTACAATAGAGTAGTACACTATTACATTGACAAAAAGGGCTATTCAAAAGACAAGGCAAATCAAATTGCTCGTAAAGTAGTAGAGAGGGAAAAAAGTAGGTATACGTGTAAAAATGTCAATTGTGGTCATGGACTAGATGATCACATAAGACACAATGAAACCTGCCTTGTTCTTGATTGTGAATGCAGAAAATTTGTCAGTTAGATACTTGTAACAATATCTTTCCAGACTGGTTACTTTTTTCCATCTTTTGATGTGCAAGTTTAACATCTTTTAAATCAAATATGCTATCAATAACAGGCTTGATCTTTTTTAATTTCATAAACTTGTGTAATGCAACAAGCTGTGACCTTGAACCTAGGTATGCTCCAATTATCTGAGCCTCTTTGCTGTAAAACGACCTGATGTTTACCGTTGCTTCTCCTCCGGTTGTGGTTCCACATGCAACCATCCTTCCCTTCACCTTGAGCACTTCGAGGCTGATGGGCCATGTCTTTGCTCCGACATGATCAATTACTGCATCTACTCCTGTCTGCTCTGTAATTTTTAGAACCTCGGATGTTACATCTTTGATACTTCTATCTATGACAAAATCTGCTCCAAGTTTTTTTGCAAATGCATCTTTATTCTTGTCTGATGCAATGGTGATGACCTTCAAACCTTTTGCTTTTGCAAGCAAGATTGCAGCAGAGCCTACTCCACTGTTTGCACCCCAGATCAAAACAGTATCATATTTTTTACATCTTGATTTTTCTAACATGTTCCAAGCTGTAAGGTAAGATACATTGATTGAGGCAGCCTCTTGATCTGAAAACCAATCTGGTTTTTTTATTATATTCTTTTTTGGAACCTGAATAATTTCTGCATAACCTCCCTTGTATTTTCCAAATCCTCCGATAATTCCAAAAGATACTCGCGCAACATTACTGTCAACTGCAGGATATGCTATGACCTTGTCGCCTTTCTTGAAACTTCCAAATTTCTCCACCAGAGTTCCACTGATATCGCAACCAAGAATATGTGGAAATGGTACTGTCTTACCGGGAATTCCATTTCTTACCCAAATATCCAAATGGTTTACTGCACAATAATTTACTTTGACTAGGACATGTCCTTTTTGGGGAACGGGATTTGGAATTTCTTCATATGACAAAACCTCTGGTCCGCCATGTTTTCTGATGATTACAGCCTTCAACTCTTTGTGAGAGATAAAATTATTATTTAAAGAACGCCTCAAATGTGTCTCTAACCGTACAAGAGAAAACTTGTTAAACTATGAATCATGTCACACTGTAATTGACAAAACCAAAAATTCTAGCATTTGCTGGAAGCACTCGTATTGACTCGTTTAATAAAAAATTAGTCAAAATTGCAGCAGATGGTGCAGTGGAAAATGGTGCAGATGTAACTATAATTGATCTTAGGGATTATCCGATGCCACTTTATGATGGCGATCTGGAACAACAACAAGGACTTACTCCTAATGCGCGCAAGCTCAAGGACGTGATGTTATCACACCAGGGTTTTTTGATTTCATCACCAGAGTACAATAGCACTATCTCAGGTGTTCTAAAAAATACAATTGATTGGGTCTCTAGACCAGTTGAAGGTGAAGAACCTTTGGCTTGTTTCAAGGACAGGATTGCAGGAATCATGAGTGCGTCTCCTGGATCTCTTGGAGGTCTTCGTGGATTGGTTCATGTGCGCGCCATTCTTGAAAATATTCGTGTCATTGTAATTCCAGATCAGATTGCAGTAGCAAAAGCCCATGAAGTATTCAATGCTGATGGTACTCTAAAAGAGAAAAAACAAGAAGAACAAGTGAAAAAAATTGGTGCAACTGTTGCCAAGTTGTTAATAAAATTGGCCTGACAAAATTTTCATCAAATCTATATCTCTATTCACCGAAAAAACTTGCTAGTTATTTTGCACTCTGATCCATTTGGATAATTCCAAAAATATTTCCCTCTGTGTCCATACATGTTGCAAAATATCCTACACTTGGAATTGGCATTTTTGGTATTAACACTTGGCCACCGCTTGATTGGATCTTCTTTGTATATTCATCAAGAGAGGGAACCTCGATTGTATTTGTCATACCCATCTGTCCTGGCATCCTTCTTACCATGCCTCCATTAATTCCTGGTTTGCTATCATCTCCCGTCTTTATCATCCAGTATTCCATTGGACCCTCCCATTTGTCAAATTTCCATTCAAATACTTCTTGATAGAATTTTTGAGTCCTCTCTGGATTGTCAGAAGGAATATCAAAGTGTGTAATTCGTGGCATGTGCAAAATGTATACTGTATGTTATTTAAGTTCTAATTCGAATTTTTTTTCTAGATGATGTTATGCATAGCTTTGAGATCTTTTGCAAATGATTCCAAGCTTGTAGGAATTGTAATCTCTACTGTATCTTTTAGTGATAGGTTCATACTTTTTTTCTTGTTCCATACTTCAGAATTGAATTCAGTTATTTCTTTTGTGTGCTTTGTCCAGTCTTCATGACCTTCAGGTTCTACAAATTTTTCATGATGTATGGTATTTTTAGAATAAAGATTTTGCCATAGATAATCTGTGATAAATGGTGTAATTGGTGCAAGCAGTGTCAAAACTGAAGATAACACCTTGTGAAGTGTAAATATTGCTCCATCTCGTTCTTCTTCTGTAAATCCAGAACTGTATGCTCTTCCCTTTACCATTTCAATATAATGCGCAGCAAAAAGATTCCAGACGAACTCTCTTAATGCAGTAGCCGGTATAAAGAAATTATATTCCTTGTATCCTTTCTTGCATTCTGCAATTACCTTGTCAAGCTCAGAGAGTATCCATTTGTCAGAAGGACCTAGTTTTCCCGATTTTATAATTGGAAATCCGGAAAGAAATCTCGAAACATTCCAAAGTTTGCTTAGGAATTTTCTAGTTGTCTCTATTTTTTGCTCAGAGCATCTAAAGTCATATCCTAAATTAATTTCGCTTGCACTCCAGAATCGGAATGTGTCTGCACCAAATTTTTGTATTATTGGAAGTGGGTCAATTACATTGCCCTTACTTTTACTCATTTTTGTACCATGTTCGTCTACACCATATCCCATTATCCATGCGTCACTCCATGGCGTCTTGCCAGTGAGTTGTTCACATCGTAATATGGTATAGTATAACCATGTACGTACAATGTCTTTTGATTGTGGCCTTATGGTAGTAGGATATGTTTTTTTGAAAAATTCTTCATCTTGCTTGTATTTGGTGATGTACAGCGGTGATACACTAGAGTCCATCCAGGTGTCAAACGTACGTTGCTCACCTACAAATTCTGTAAAACCACATTTGATACAGTTTGATATCGGACTAGGATCTTTCCATGGTCTATAATATTTTCCAGGTTCTGGTACATGTGGCTCGTTACACTTTTTACAATACCAGATAGGTATCTCTGTACCGTAAAATCTTCTTCTTGAGATTGGCCAATCAATTGATATTGATTCCAACCAGTTCATCAAGATCTGTTTGTGCATTGCAGGGTGGAAATCAATCTTTGAACCAAGTTCTCTTATCTTCTCAACCGAGTCTTTTTGTTTCAGATAATATTCTTCCATGGAAATAATTTCAATTGCAGTTTTACTTCTCTCAGATATTGGAGTTCGATGGTTGATGTTATCTATTTTTTCTACTAGGCCTTGGTTTTGCAGATCTTCAATTATTTTTTCTCTTGCTTGTTTTACCTTGAGACCTGCATATGGCCCTGCAACCTCTTTCATTCTACCATTCATTCCTACTGCAGCAATCTCTTCTAGCTTGAGATCTCTAAATAATGCTACATCGTTTTGATCACCATAACTGCAGACCATTACTGCTCCGGAACCAAATTCTTTTTCAGCAGAAGGATGTGGCTTGATCTCTACTTCCCTGTTTATCAGAGGAATGATAACTTTTTTTCCAATAACATCTGTATATCGTTCATCTTCTGGATTGACAATCACTGTTTGACATGCACATAGAAGCTCTGGTCTAGTACTTGTAATGATTATGGTTTTCTCTAGATCTTTTACCTTAAACTTCATGTGGACTAGTTTAGTGGTAATATCTTCGTAGATAATCTCGGCATCTGCTATGGTGGTACCTGTAACCCAATCATAGTTGTTGGGTCTATTTGCAAGATAGATTTGTTCTCTTTTCCACATGTCAATGAATGTAGATTGGGTTAGTGTACGATATTTCTCAGAATCTGTTCTGTAATATTCTGCAAAATTGCCGCTAAGGCCTAGACTCTTCATGATTTGTATCATTTCTGCCTCCAAATCATCTAATGCTGTTGCGCAAAGCTTGAGAAATTCTCCTCTTTCTGTCTCATGCATTCTAATTCCATGTTTTTTCTCAGTGTACATCTCAACAGGTAGACCGTTTCTGTCAATTCCTATTGGGAATAGAACTTTTTTTCCAAACATTCTTGCGGTTCTTGCAATCATATCTATCTGAGCATAGTGTGATGCAGCACCAATATGCCATGGTCTTCCAGATGGATAAGGCGGAGGAGTATCAATTACAAATACGTCTCCCTCTGGTTTAAAATCGTAAATGTGAGACTCTTCCCATTGTTTTAGAATTTGTTTTTCAATCTCAGGATTCCATGCAGTTTCCTTGATAGTTGGTTCCATGTCTAGATCTTTGAAATTTGTGATATTATATGGGCTCCCTTGTTATAGCCCTCGTAAATGTAGACTCCAACAGCTTCAATATTTTTTGGCATCTTTGGAACAAGCAGCTTGATTAGTTCTGTAGACAAGTTTTCAACAGTTGCCTCGCCCTTCAAGAGATATGTTGTATTCTTTGGAACTTGGAGATTGAATTTTCCTTTTGGACCATCAAATCCAATGTTATAGTGCAGGTCATCTTCTTTCATGAGATATCTTTCATTAATGAAAAATTTGTGATCCAAAACTGAGATAACTTCCTTGATTATCTTCTTTGCTTCTCCAAAATCCATTAACAAGTTATTCTTCATTTCTCCTACTAGTTCTACTGTGACTGATGATGTGTGACCATGTAAAATCGAACATTTCTCAACCAGAGGCAATATGTGTGCATAATCAAACGCAAATGAAGGATCTTCCATGAATATGGAGCCCGTCTGTACTTCCTGAGTTTTGTAGAGGATGATATCTTGTAGCTCTGATAATCTTGCTGCAAATTTTGGGTGGCCTAATGCAATTATCTTGACATCAGATAATTCTGCCTTGAGTTCTTTGTATTTTGCAATGTCTATTTCCGTATCTATTACTTCGATTAGACCCTTGTCCGTCTTGAAATCGACGTTTACCTTTTTTCCATTTTTTAGAGTTATGGGATAATCATATTGATATTCCGTTTGTAAAAATTCCAGCATTTGTGCTATTGAAAGCTCGGTTCTACTTTTCAAAAGATTTCCTTTACCGTCAATGTACTTGAAATCTGAATCCAAAACTGTAGAACCTGTTGACATTTGAAAAATTCTGCTCAATCCGTATATAAATTCTGTACAGGTGTTTATGGTAATACTTACTTTAGTGAATTCAGAGTTCTTGCAAGGGATACATCATTTTGTGTTATTCCACCCGCATCGTGAGTCACTAGGTCTATTGAAATCTTGTTGTATACATTGAACCATTCTGGATGATGGTTCATTTTTTCAATGTGTATGGCTGCCTTGCACATAAAACCAAATGCTTCGATAAAATCATCAAATACAAAGTCTTTGTGTAGTTTTCCATTTACTACGCTCCATCCCTGTAACCCTTGCAATTCTGTTTTGATTTGTTCTTCAGTTAGTTTGAACATTCTCTTACAACTTTTTACAGAATCCTATATTTAACTCTCAAAATGAGTCTATTGTGAAATGGTACCTGTACTATCAGAACTTGAAAGAGAATTGCATACACAAATGGTTCAAGCAATTGAAAGTGTTAAAGACTCTGGAAAAATGGGAATATCGTTTTCTGGTGGCGTTGATAGCTGTCTCTTGGCAAAAATTTGCCAAGACTTGGGGTATGATGTATTGCTTTTCACAATGGGTTTTGAGGATTCACATGACGTAGAATTTTCAAAAAGAATGGCAAAAGTGCTTGGTATGAATCATGAAGTGGAAATAATCTCTGAGACAACATTCTCTAATGTAGCAAAAAAGATCTGGGATGAAATTAATGTAGATAACTTGTCTTGGAATGAAAATTGTATTGCATTTTACTATGTAGCAAAACTTGCACAAAAACACAAAATTACAAAGGTGATGACTGCTAATGGTATTGATGAGCTATTCTGTGGGTATAATGCATACCGAGATTCAATTCTGGAAGGACAAGACGCTGTGCTTGGTATGATTGAAGACAAGATACTAAATGAAACAAGAATGATGAAGGCAGTAAATCAAATTACGTCTGAATTTGGTGTCAATATTGCCCAGCCGTTTTTATCAAAAGAGTTTATAGAATTTGCAAAAGTCATTCCGTTGGAATACAAAATAAAAGACAAGGATGATTTGGTCAGAAAACATCTTGTTCGAAAACTTGCAGTATCGATTGGAGTTCCAGAAGAGTCTGCATTAAAGCTCAAAAAAGCAATGCAATATGGTTCCTTGATTCACAAAAATCTGTTGAAAGTCAAGAAAACTTGGAACATGAATTTTTGACTTTGCTTGATACATTCTTGATTATATCAAACGATGCACCAAGATGATTCTCAGGAACGAAAACCTTGTCTATCTCTTCATCAGTTAGGTGTGCTGAGAATGCCTCGTCGTTTTTGACTGCATCAATAAAATCTGTTCCGTCCTCTAAAGATGCAAATGCTACTCGTTGTATGTCTCTGTAGGCTTCAAATCTTGGAACTCCTTTTTGTATTAATGCATCAAGAACAAATTCTGCAAATATTTGACCTCTTGTTATTTCGAGATTATGTCTTATCCTGTCTTCATTTACAAATAATGAACTGATGATTCTTGTCATGGTTTCAAGCATCTCATCGAGCAAAATAGAACTTGTTGGAATGATGAATCTCTCATTTGCCGAGTTTGACAGATCTCTTTCATGCCATAATGATATGTTCTCAAAAGCTACTGGTATCTGACTGCGCAATAGTCTTGAAAGAGATGTAACACGTTCACTCTTTACGGGATTTCTCTTTACTGGAACTGCACTGCTTCCCATCTGGCCTTTCTTGAAAGATTCTGCAACTTCACCAATCTCAGTTCTCTGTAGGTTGCGTATTTCTACAGCAATTTTTTCAAGTGTAGATCCAATCAAGGCCATGTAAAAGATGAATTCTGCATATCTCTCACGTGCAACTATCTGGGTTGTGACATCTGCAGGATGCAGTTCAAGCTTTTGTGCTACTCTTTTTTGTACCTCCAAAGCTTTTGCGCCCATGAGAGAGCCGGTTCCTACAACACCAAGTGTTTTACAAATCAAGATTCTTTTCTTAATCTCTTCAATTCTTTCTACATGTTTTGACATTTCAAGTGACCAGTTTGCAAATTTCAAACCAAATGAAATGATGCTTGCATGTTGACCGTGAGTTCTGCCTACTGCTGGTAATCCCTTGTACTTGATTGCCTGGTTTGCTAAAATGATAGCTAGTTTTGCAACCTTTGGCTCTATGATTCGTAAAGTATCACGAATCTGCAATGAATTACTTGTATCTACTAGATCATTACTTGTCAAACCATAGTGTATCCAAGGTTTTGCAGAAGGTTTGCAAATTTCGCTGAGAGCTTCTACTAGTGCTGCTGTATCATGATCACTTTTTGCCTCTAACTGTTTTACTCTTTTTATTGAAATCTTGCCAGATCTTGCCATCTTTGATATGTTCAACGCTGCATCCTTTGGAATCATCCTTATCTCTGACTGAGACAGGGCAACTGCGGCTTCAATATCTAGTTGGTATGTTATCTTTTTCTGATCGTCAAAAATCTCCTTCATTTCATCAGTACCATAACGGCCACTATCTATTGGAAGAATTGGCATGTTTGGGATCAGTTGATCAAGGAAAATAAATCTACTTGTATGAATTAGATTGAGATCGACACTTTTTTCTATACTTGCGAACAAATCAAATCTATGGACTCGAATAAAAAACTAGAAAAAAATAACTTGGAAACCAAAATCAATGATGATAAACAAGATGATGATGTTTTACTTGACGGAAAGACACTACATGACTTGTATCGACATACTGCCAAGTTGATTAAATGATTGCGTGATCGTATACTCATGATTTAAATTGTGTCCAAATACCTTTTTTCGCAGAAAGAGATGTCGTCACTAATTCCAAAGAAAATACGTGAAATGGAATATCGTATAGAGCCTGATCCATCAAAAGGTATGAAAGTCCCAGTAACAATTTACGCTGATGAAAAATTATTGCAAAAAATGCTTACAGATAGAACAATACAACAAGCAGTAAATGTGTCCACAATCCCTGGAGTTCTCAAGCACGTTGTAGTTCTTCCAGATGGTCATGAAGGTTATGGGTTTCCTGTTGGTGGAGTAGCTGCAATGGATGCCGAAGAAGGCATGATAAGCCCAGGAGGTGTAGGATATGATATCAACTGTGGTGTACGATTAATCAAAACAAATCTGATGGAAAAAGATGTTAGACCACGACTTCGGGATCTTGTTAGTGAATTATTTACATCTATTCCATCTGGTGTAGGCTCAAAAGGTGCCGTAAGGCTAACCTCTTCTGATCTTGACGAAGTTCTTGTAAAGGGAGTACAATGGGCAGTTGATCATGGATATGGTTCAAAAGATGATGCTGATGTATGCGAAGAAAATGGACAGATAAAAAATGCTGATCCTGGAAAGATATCACCTACTGCACGAAAGAGAGGTGCACCACAACTTGGAAGTCTTGGTTCTGGAAATCATTTTCTTGAGGTGCAACGTGTTGATCAAATTCATGACAAAGAAGCTGCAAAAAAGATGGGAATTTTCAATGAAGGGCAAATTACTGTATTGATTCATTGTGGTTCGAGGGGTTTTGGACATCAAGTGTGTAGTGATTATCTAAGAGTGTCTGAGCAGGCGCTATCTAAATACAAAATAAATCTAGTAGACAGAGAACTTGCATGTGTTCCAAATTCTTCAGAAGAGGGTGAGTCGTATAGAAAAGCAATGTTTGCTGCATTAAATTATGCTTGGAGTAACAGACAGATGATAACACACTGGACAAGAAAAGCCTTTGAAAGAGTTTTCAAACAGTCAGAATCTGATCTTGACATGAAACTAATCTACGATGTTGCTCACAACATTGCCAAAGTTGAAAAACACAAAATTGATGGTGAACTACGATCAGTTGTAGTTCATAGAAAGGGTGCAACAAGAGCATTCCCACAAGGAAGAGATGAAATACCAAGAAAATATCGTGACATAGGTCAGCCTGTTTTCATACCTGGTTCCATGGGTACTGGTAGCTGGATTTTGTTGGGAAAACCGGGCTCTATGGACTTGAGCTTTGGTTCTACTGCCCACGGTGCAGGAAGGATGATGTCAAGATCTGCTGCAAGAAGAAGTTTCACAGAAGGTCAAGTACAAAAATCACTGAGTGATAAAGGGATTTTCATAAAAGCTCTTACACGAGAAGGTGTGGTAGAGGAGACGCCTGAGGCCTACAAGGATGTTGATGCTGTAGCTAATGTATCTCATGAACTTGGAATAGCTACAAAAGTAGCAAAGCTTGTTCCAATTGGGGTAATCAAGGGTTGACTGAAGAAGATAGAGAGCTAGAACTTCTCAAAGCAAAAAGAATGCTTGAGATGCAAAAAAATATTTCACAAAGACAAAGAATTGACGAGGTCAAGCCTGAATCAAAGACAGAAAAGGTTTCTCCCAGGAACCTTGTTCTCAAACAACTTGGATATAGGGGAGAAGAAGTACTTCAGAATGCAGAATCACAATTTCCTACTGAGACTAAGATGATTATAGAAAAACTTGCAGAGCTTATCCAAGGAGGGGAAATCACTGAAATCATTGATGGAGGAAAATTGTTAACATTGTTCAGATCCGTTGGAATTAATGTAAGAATACAAACTACAATAAGTGTTGAACAGGATGGAAAGATGGTATCTTGGTCAGACAAACTAAAAGGTCAAGCTAAATTGATATCAGAATCCGCATCAGAATCTGCATCCGAGACTGTATCTTCTGATGTATCTCCCAGTGAAAATGTCTGATAATTATCAGGTGTAAACAGTTTCAAATATCGTGAACATTTCAAGTAAGTTATTATTTGTGCGTCATGGTGGATGGTTGTTTATGCACGGTAGAGCTACTATTCTTGAGATTGCAACAACTCAATATGAAATTGACCTAGAGATTGTTACTACGGCAATGAATGAATTACAGACTCTCTGTGGAGTCACGGAAGGTTTTCTGATAAGCAAACCGATGGAAAGATTTGGTTGGGCCTTTTTCAAAGTGTTGATAAAAATAGAACTCTTCTCTGGGATGGAATTGAAACTAGGAGATCAAATTGAAAAAACCAAAGGAAAGAAACTTGAACACAAATTTGTCACCTTTATGACAAAATTCTTTGAAAATAAAAACGCCAAAGTAAAAGTAAAGCTTGTAGATGCTTAGACTCTTCTTCCTCTTTTACCACCCTTCTTTCTAGTGGTATCATGAGGAATTGGGGTTACATCATCAATTCTTCCAATCTTAAATCCGCCTCTTGCTAGTGCTCTGATTGCTGCCTGTGCACCTGGGCCTGGAACACGTGAACCTACTCCACCTACTGCTCTCACTCTAATGTGAAGACCTGTGAAGCCCTTGTCATGTGCTGCCTCTACTACTGCTGCGGTAGATTTCATTGCTGCATAAGGAGATGATTCGTATCTGTCTGCGTTAACATGTCGTCCACCAGAACTAATTGCCACAGTCTCTGCACCAGAAACATCTGTAATGTGCACTATGGTATTGTTAAAACTACTGAAAATGTGAGCGATACCCCATTTTTCCTTAGCTTCTTGTGTAGACAACATTTCAAGACTCTTTAACGGGTTTAAAAAACATTAGGATCTAAGGTGTGTCCAGCCACATCTCTTGATAATCCTGGACTTGTCATTATCAATCAAAACCACATTTTTTCCATTGGATACATGACCTATCTCATGTAATGGAATATCCATTTTCTTTGCTAAACTTCTAACTCTGTTCAAATCTCTTGGATGTACTGTGAATACAATTTCATATTCCTCACCGCCGCAAAACACTAGATCTTCAAATTTCATTTTATTTTCATGTGCGAATTTGATTACATTATTTCCAGTGGGCAGACTAGTTATCACAAATTTTTTTCTACTCTGTTTACTCATATCATTCAGAGTTATTGCAAGTCCGTCGCTTGAATCCATTGATGATGAAAAATATCTAGCAACCTTTAACCCAAAATCTAACCTTGGATTTGGTCTAAAGACTGCTTTTCTAAATTTATTTGCAGCCTGGGACTTTATCTTGTTACCATTTAGAACAATCTTCAAACCTGCTGAAGAATAACCAAAAGGCCCAGATGTCATTATTATGTCTCCTATTTTTGCACCTCCTCTAGATGGAATTTTCTTGCCGCCTGCACCAAACATGGATACTTCTATGATCAACTCCTTTCCTTCATTGGTATCTCCGCCTACTATGCGAAATTCAAATTCTTTAGAGGTTTTCAGAAAACCATTGGCCAACTCATTGATCATTTTTTGGGTAAACCCTTGTGGTATTGCTAATGCAATGGTGGCAAATATGGGCTTGATTCCTTTACATGCAAAGTCGCTTACACATGAAACCAAACTCTTTCTGGCAACATCTGCAAGTTTCATCCCTGTAGGAACATCAGTGCTTTGCACCAACATGTCTGATTTTACAACAAATTTGGCATTTTTTATTTTCAGAACCTCGACATCTTCAGCTTGAAATCTTGATTTTTTCCCAAATCTACTTTGAAATGTTTTGATTATTCTTGTCTCATCTGGACTCTTCATAGCTTTGTTTAACCAACCGGGTGATCTGTTTTTCTATCTCTTTGGCTTTATTCAAGTCATTTGATTCTGCAGAGACTCTGATAATGTGTTCAGTATTTGACTGTCTTATCAAGACCCAACTGTCTTCATCTATTATGGATTTTATCCCATCAATTGTTATTATCTGACTTGATTGTTTTTTCATCTTTTTCAAAAGGATTCCAAGTGTTTTCTTGTGCAGTTTAGAATCTACACTAACCTTAGTTCGCACTTGATGGTATCCCTCCATGAATTTGTTTATGTCATCAAACTGTTTTGTACCAATCATTGATGCAATAAGACCGCTTGTAAGAATACCGTCTCTGCACATGTTAAATTCTGGCAAGATAAATCCTGCACTACTTCCTTCTCCACCAGCTTGTGATTTAGTTTTCAACATCATGTCTACAACATTTGCTTCTCCTACTTTTGATCTGTTTACTTGACCACCTTCTTGTTTGATAAATTTCTCAATTGCAATGCTTGTGTCTATGCTCAGAACAAATTTTTTGTATCCTTTCTCTAATGCTCCTGCTACGCCAAGACCTAGTGTTACATCTGGAGACTGTTTTTTACCATTCTTTACTACGACTAGTCTGTCTCCATCAAGATCAAAAGCAAAACCTATGTTTGTCTTTTTTGATGCTTGTACAAGTCCTGACAGTTGATCGTTTGTGGGATCTGGACCTCGAGTTGATTTACCTGGTGTACCATTGATGATACTTACTTTACAACCTAATTTTTTTAGCAACTTGGGGGCAACATCAAATGCAGCACCTCCACCAACATCTATTGCTATTTTTGATGATTTTTTTATATCTCCGATTACTTTGGCAGCCTCATCAATATAGCTTGAATCAACTTGTGTCTCAGTTCCAATTTCCTCTCTTTGAAACTTATCTTTCTTTTCCAAATATTCCAGTTCTGATTCGTTGATACCTCTTCCGTCTAGGATGAACTTGAGACCATTCCATTCCAATGGATTGTGAGAAGAAGTGACTATCAAACCGCTGCCATATTTTCTTGCTTCTCTGAATACAACAGGAGTAGGAGATGTGCCTAGATTGTAAACTGATATTCCTCTTTCTAAAAGTGAGGCGATTGCAACGTTGGTTACAATCTCGCCTGATGGTCTTGTATCTTTGCCTATTACACATTTTTTTGACTTGACAAGGCGTGAAAAATTTCTACAATAATGAATTATATCTTCCATGTTGAGGTCGTTTCCAAAAATTCCCCTAACCCCAGAAATTGATACTTTCAATGAATCAAAAGCACAAAGGCTTTTTATAAACTCTGATTACATTGCGAACCACTGCCTCGATAGCTCAGCCTGGTAGAGCGAACGCCTCGTAAGCGTTAGGCCACGGGATCGAATCCCGTTCGAGGCTTTATTATGTTACAAAAATGTTATGTTAAAGTCTGTTTTCGTCTTTTCTTTCATCAAGTGACTCTATATCTAATTCTAATTCTTTTGCAAGTCCTTTCCACCATACTAGTGTATCTCCCACAATTACTCCCCTTTTGATAAACCAGGCTACACCTTTATAGATCTGTCGGTTCTTTGATATGATTCAAAATCAATCATTGATCTATTGTTTGTTGTTTAGTTTGTCAAAAAATTTGTTTGTAAAAAAGTTACATCGATCAAACTTGTGGTTGGTTTTTCATAAAATACTGCGAATATATTTTTTAAATTCTATGAAATAAAGTATCTAATTTCTAATATAAAATAAAGAAAAATTTGGTTTATAGATCTAAACCAAAAGAGTCTGCGAGATTTTGGAATCTTTCGTATGTTTCCAAATATTGCTTACCTTTTGAAGTTATTACAAATGTGTTCTTGCCGTCATATTCTATCTTATTCATTAGACCTGCACCAGTGAGGTTGTCTATGAATTTTGAAAGTCTCGAATGTGATAAGTTTGCCTTGGTTAGAAGTGATGTTACGTTAATGCCGTTCATGCCGCTTTCCTCTGTTACAGTAAGCAAATCTCTTACTATCTGCATGCTTGTTCTATATGCTACCATTGTTAGAAAGTATGGGGTTTGGTGATATAAGGGTATTACTATTTATCCTCTTTGGAAACCTTATAGGGATCAGATCTTGTCTTTGATGAAAGAAGATTTATCCTTTTTTAACATGTGAAAGGTATTGGATTTTTCCTGTGTGGACGAATGCTCCAAGTGTTGTATTGAAAGAGAGTATTATCCCAATATGTCATTTGGTAAGATTGGTGTTCTTATCATGCCTGAAGAAAAAGAGAAAATGACATCATTGGCAGAAAAAAATGACATCAAAGTAACAATTCTGCCAAGAATAGGTGTATCTGAAACAAAATCAGAACCACAAACAATACTTGCATACCAAATGATGGGAAATGACCCAAATGGTAACACTTGCCCATTTCTTGATATCACCTCAAGTAAAAGATCGCCTCATGGCGGATATGCATGCAAAATATATGAAAATCGGCCTCTTGCATGTAGGGCATATCCTGTAATCCAGTCTTCACCAGTTGGTCTTGACCCAAAATGCAAATTTTGTGAAAGTTGTGGAACACCATCTGGAAATGTAAATTCAGAATTGGAATCTCTAGTTCTGATACAGAAAAAGATGGATACTAAAGCACCATACATTTGGCGCTATGCTACTGGCATGGGGGAATCACAAGATAAAGATCTGATTAAAACTGGCTGGTTCCTAGTTTGAATTGTTTACTCTTTCATGGGTACCGGGATAGTGCTCTCCAATTTTTTTCGAATAACACTTGCTGCACAACTGACCTTTTATGTTCCAAGAATCCATTGGAACATAAACGTGATCCAAAGGGCCTTTACACATAGCGCATTGTTGTGTCTCTACCATGTAGTTAACACTCGATTCAGTTCAATATAAAAATCATGTTCGTAAAAACCATATTAAATACTAGCAGAATGTAGAATAAAACAGCGGTAGGATAGATGGCTAATGTGGACCTCCTGCAAGAGAACCTATCAGTCATCGTTCTGCCGCATCTAAGTTAATTTTCTAAAAAAGATCTTGTACTACTTTCTGAATGCTGATTATCTCTTCTTCTTCTTGCTTTATTTTCTTCTCTATTACACGAACCATGGAATCTTGCCATACGTGATGAGAGAAGAAATTATGATATGTGTTTGCTGCAGTCATTTCATCATCAACCACTGTATCTTCTAGGAACTTGGTAGCAATGGTATCTGTAAGTTTGAGTATGCGTTGATTTAGCTTGACGCTTTTGAATATGGGCTCTAGTTTGGATATGTCTTCTTTAAAATCATCTTTTGTAAGCAAGATCTTTTCATGGAGGATCTTAAAGTACACTGCCACAAAGAACAAAGTTGCATATCTTTTTGTCTTGTGGCCACCTTTCTTTCCATAGTTGAGGTTTTTCTTTGCATATTCTTTTACGCAATATGGGTAGAGGAGAAGTCTATAATCGTCCTTTAATTTTTCATTAAAGACCTCGTCGTATTTACTGCCTCTTGGCAGAAACTGTGCAGGAGAACTGTATGCCTCTGTAGGTCTTTGTTCTATTCCTGCAACAAACGCCTGGATGGCATCTTTTGCTACTATGACTTTTTTATGATTGTCTGGCAAATACTTGTTGTAAATTACATCTCCCACAAACTCACTTTGATGAGACTTTGTCTTGGTATCAAACGAGCCTCCTTGAATCTCATAAAAATAATGAATATTTTCCATTTGTGATTTTAATGATTTGTGAAAATCCATCAAGGATACCAAATCTTTTCCTCTGACCGCATTCTGGGAATTTCTATATTTTGTAATGTTATTTTGGTCCAGTTCATCTGCAGCCTTTATGATTGTGACAGTTATACTTCCATCCAAATTATGGGTACGTCTTGCATGATCTAATACTGAATTGGATGTTTGTGCCCCGTTTACTATCTGAGGTGAGTGTAATATTATGGAATTATCCTCTAATTCCTCAAAATCACTTACAACTATTGTTATCCCGTTGTTATAGTAAAAGAACTTGTGAGGTACTTCCTGCAACGTTTCTCTTAACCCCTTGTTTACTGTAGTCTTGAACTGCATCCATTGTCTTATGTTTGATTCAAAGACATAGTCCTTGTTCTTTGTAACAAAATTGGTAAGCTCTCTTAGTTTTAAAATTCCAAGAAGTGTATTTTGATACCGTAATTTGGTTTCAAGTTTGATAGATGCTTTTTTGCCTGCAGCTGGTTTTTTTATCCTATCCCAAAGTTTCTGTATGATGACATCTACATCGTATATCTCAACTGTATCAAAATTCTCATCCTCTACTTTCTGGTCTGTTACATAGACGCATTCTATCTTGAGGTTTTTTTCTTGAATTTTTGTCACAAGGTGGGCAAGTTCTGGACGCATTTTGGAGATGTCTCTTCCTTGCAGTCTCTTGACATCTTCCTTGAACTTTGCAATTGCTTCAATTGAATGAGATGTTCCATATTTTGACTGGAATAGATAGATCTTGTCTTCTGAGAAGTCTACTGGTAGGTATGCATCTATTCCAAGATCATTTGCTCCATCTATTATCGCATCAGTCGCATCATCTTCAGTTGCTTCAAAGACTCTGGTTAAAACCCATTGCAAGAAATTGTGACCTTTTTCAACTTCATTCTGTGCACTTTCTGCATATTCTTTTATGCTATCTTTAACATTTTGTGAAAACCCATCTAACGGTTGACCATTAGTGTACTGATATGAAACAGGTTTTGCACCTGGAATGTATTCTAGTAATCCATTATTTCTTTCAGCCAAATTCACTCTGTCTACAAATTGCCCTATTTAGAAAAGCAGGTTATTATGATATATTGACTCTACTTCACTATATCTTATGACTGGAACCATCAAGATAGAAGGCAAAAATCTAATCTTTGAAATTCATGGAATTGACATCATATTAGCAATAAGAAAAAGCATAACCGTCCCACTAGATCACGTGTCATCTGTATCTACTGATGATCTATCCTGGGAACCCTTTCAGCAACTAAAGGTTGCAGGTGCATCTCTTCCAGGTGTAATAAAAGACGGAATGTTTCTTTCAAAAGATGGTCTCTTGTTTTTTGAAATGCATGACACGAAAAAATGCATAACGGTATCTCTGAATAATGAAAAATACAAAAAAATCATCTTTGAAGTACAAGATAAAGAACTTGCAGCAAAAATCATTCGTGATGCCCTGTCTAATAATCTTGAATAAAATTAAAGGTGAGGAAGGGATTTGAACCCCTATAGATTCGCTTTGCAGGCGAACGCATAGCCACTCTGCCACCTCACCGCGATCAAAATGTCTTTACTTGAACAATTAAATCTTTTAGATTAAAATTTTGAAAATTGCTTTGCGGCCAATCTAATATCTTCTGATTTTATCGTTTTTCTACCTGCATGTGTTGACATTTCTACTGCATTTTTTGCAATTGAAATACCGATTTCTTCTAGTATTCTTCGAAGTTCATTGGCAGATTCATCACTTACTCTTTCTGCACCTGCTTTTTTCAAAATTCTATACATTACAGAAAGCCCGAATTCTGATGTTACCATGTCCTAAATCCAAAAACCCTTGATAAAAGACTTTGAGTGGAAAAAAACTATGCAAGGATCGATTTATACACACTATTTCGTGCCCAGATATGTAGCAAATGACTTGGCTGACTGATGCTCATATTCATCTATCAGACAATGAATATTCTGATGATATGGAGTACATACTTGCTACGATGGATAAACTGAAAATAAGAGCATGCTGCGTATCCATGGATAATCAAAGTTCAAAATCTACACTTGATCTGAGTAAGCGCAGTTCACTTGTTCTACCCTTTATTGGAATCCATCCTGAAAAAGCAAATGATGATCTCGATGCAATGGTCAATCTAGTTACTCAAAACTCTGACAAAATATCTGGTATAGGTGAGATTGGTCTTGACAAGACATATGTCTCCGATGAAGCTGGATTTTCAAGACAAGTACTAGTGTTTCAAAAGATGCTCTCACTTGCAGAAAAGTTGGGTAAACCAATATCTGTTCACTCTAGAAGAACTCTGGATGAAATATTTTCTATATTGCCATCGTATTCTGTAAAAGGTGTTCTACTCCATTGGTTTTCTGGCAGCAAAAAGCAATTGCAAAAAGCAATGGATTTGGACTGTTTTGTATCTTATGGACCTGCAATGGTATACGCTGATGACAAACAAGTACTTCTTTCACAAACTCGTCCAGACAAAATATTGTTGGAAACTGATGGGCCTGTAAAATTCTCCAAGTGTTTTGGCATGAAAACTGCACAAATAGCATTTCTTCCAAGTGTTCTTTTTTGTGCTGCTGGTGTTCTAAACAAATCATATGATGAAATGCTGCTTGTTACAGAAAGAAATGCCGACTCGTATCTTGGTGTATAGGTATAAAAAACCCCTTTAGCCCATCCAAGTTGTGAATAGAATCAGACGAATTTCCACGGAACTCATGTCTACTTATAAAGGAAAATTCGATATTGATTTTGCACACAATAAACAGGTTCTCAACGAAATTGCAATTGTACGATCTAAAGGTCTAAAGAACGAAATTGCTGGTTACATCTCTTCTTATCTCAGACGTGAATTAGAAGATCAAAAAGAAAAAGAATCTGAAGTAGTTGTACACGACGAGTCAGTTGATGAGACTGAAGAGATTGAAGAACAAATACTCAATTAGATACATTACAAAAATTCGAATAGTCCAACATATTTTTTGATGGTATTATGATAACAGTCAAACTACTAGGAGGTGCAAAAAAATCATTTTCATCTGATAAACTTGAGATTCAAAGAGATGATATCACAATATCTGTACTATTGGATGATCTCAAGGCATACATTCCTGCAAACTTGTCCCAACTTGACCAAAATAATATTCTAGTTGCAGTAAATGGTGTGGATTCATCTGTGTTACAAGGAAAGGAGACATTATTAAAAAATGGCGATGTTGTCAGCATAATTCCAGTGGTTCATGGTGGAAGATCAAAAAGATTACAATTTGATTTGATAAACACTACTGCAGAACTTGCACTATTAAAAAAAACCATCAAAGAACCCATCAAGTTTCTTGAATCTATCCGAGAGAAATATCCGAGTCTTGCCATCCAAGGAATTCAAGCACCGTATATCTTGAATATGGGGCATGCTAAAAAAATAATAGCAATTTCTTTGTCTGCTAAAAAAGCAGGTACTCTCCTTTCAAATAGACTTGAAACTGATGTTCTCATGAGATTTGCATGTACTAGACAAATCAGTGATGCCATATCCAAAGTAGGTGTAAAAACAAATACTAATACCATGCTTGTAATGATTGGAAAAAAACCATTACTTGAAAAACTGTTCAATGAAATTGAGGATCTTTTAGAGAATAATGTATTCTCAAAAGACAATTCTAAATTCATACAAAAAGAATTTGAAATCACACAAAAAGAACTTGACTGTGTTATTTCTAAGACGCCTTTGGAAGATTTGCTTGCAGAAAGATCTACTACACTATTCCATTGAATCTCGTTTGAGCTTTAACGTGCTTACGATGTCCTCTTCTTTTAATATGGAAATACCTACTATGCCACCCATTATCTGAATCAAGACATTCCAGTCGTACGATTCTAGGGATACCTTGTTTGGAATTATATCTGCAATTGAATTTATCAATTCTTTTGAGGATATGTCTGATCCTCTTTTCTCAATTGTAATTCTGTAGGTGTCTGCATCCTTCATGATATTGATTTGGTTTTTTACGCCTTCTACAATATTTTCAAGACTAGATGAAGTGGTATATCTAATTGGTATGAATCTGTGACAATATCTCATCCTCCACGGTTCATCTAGAATTATTTTCTTGATGTTGTCTATGACAATAAATGGATCAATGCAAGTATCAACCCAAATTATTCCAGAAAAACTTGATTTTCCTATTCTGGGTGATTCATCTCCGAGCTCCTCTATAATTTCAGCAATTTCATCACAGGCCTCTTCCTCCATGTGCCTGCTACACGTGGCAACTAAATTCACACTAGTGACTCCATTTTTATTTTGCCTTCTCTTACTATTTTTAATTCATTATTTACAACTTCAACTATGGTGGATTCATACGAGTTGGAAATTTGTCCCCCGTCAAGCAATATGTCATAACCTGAGAATTTACTTGCTACTTCCTTAGAGTCACTAAATGATGATTCTCCAGAAAAGTTTGCGCTTGTACCTACAAGCAATCGACATTTTTCTAAAAGGGCAAGCACACAAGAATGATTGGGAACTCTTACTGCAATTTTGTCTTTGAGATCTAGGGCTTTTTCAATTTTCTTGTCCTTGATTCTAAGAATCAATGTAACTGGACCGGGCCAAAACTTGTCTGCTATTTTTTCAGAAATCTCATCAAAGAATGCTATGTTTGCAATGTCTTTTTTTGAATATGCCAAAACTGGAAGTCGTTTTATTTTTTCTCTGCCCTTTATTTTGTAAATCTTGTTGATGGCATCTTGGTTACGTGGATCACAGCCTATTCCATATACTGTATCTGTAGGAAACACAACAGTACCTCCCTTTTGTATGGTTTCATAAGCCTGTTTTATCCCAGTGTCGTTGCACGGTAAAATCACAATTTTTCTTGCCGTTTAATAGTAAATTATCTCTTTTTATGAAAATGATATAAGATTGATACGCGTACTATAGTACCATGGATGAGATACCACAATGTCAGTGTCCTCCAGGCGGAGAAACCTACGTAAATGAAGATGGTATGCAAATCTGTTCTTCGTGCAATGGCTGGGTAGGACCAACTAACTAGATCTGACGATGATAGCATTGGGACTGTGTAAGTCTTTTATAGGAAAATATTTTGTCTGATTATTATGTCAGATGACTTTGAAAATGATTTTGAAGATGAATTTGATGATGATCCTGAAGACGATGTAGAAGACGACAATGATGGCATATCTAGTGATGAGACCGATGGCTAAATTCTCAGACCAAACGAATCTGCAAATTCTCTAAATCCACGATATGCTTGAAGAAAATCTCTTCCTTTCTCGCTAATTCTGTACTTGCACGCTCTCTCAGAGCTTGTCTGCTCCAAAAGACCCTGTGAGACAAGGGTTTCTAAAATTTTTGAAAGTCTAGCATATGAAATGTTTGCCTTTCGGATTAGATATGTTACACTAGCTCCTGACTCATCAGGAATTTCATCTCTCGTAGTAGAAAGTATGTCCCCAATTATGCTCATGTGAGTTCTATATGTTATTGCCAAATCTTGGTCCTCCTCTCAATGGAACCTGAGAAATTGGAACAAAGAGTGCTCCTAGTCCAACTATCTTTGTAGAAACTGAGATGAAATACAACACTGATTTTGGAAATACAATTGAGTACCATCCCAAAAATTCACCCAGTGCCAGTAAACCCAAGCCTGTAGCTACGAAAATAGTGTTCCTATTTCTATTTTCCATATATGACATTATTGTCTCAATTGTCCCATATACCAATAGGATAAAAGAAATTGACCTTATAATATGCTCAATTGAATTAGCCGGAATGAGAAAAAGAGGCACTACAATAGATTTGAAATATCTTGACTTTGGAAAAAATGATTTTATTCCATGAGAGAATGCTATGAAAAAGTATCCAACAGTTTGAATCGCTATTCCTAGTGTTTGAATCCAAGTATCTATCTTGACATAGCCCAAGACAAGAGATTCAAACATGTACCCAAACCCAACGACTCCAAATCCTATGCTGATTGAAAAAAAAGAAATGTTTAGTCTAAAAAGTGTTGGACTTCCAGTATTTCTAAATCCAATATATGCAAAGATTCCTAAGATCAGTCCAACTACAAAGCCTAGAAGATTGAGTGTAGACTCTGCAAAAGTTATAAATTCCAACTTGGTATTGCTGCCTTTTGAAATTACATAAGTCTTGTAGTGGATTTTTTTCTACCATTCATCAAGAGTTCCGGATGTAGTACCACTGGTGTCTTTGGCATAATCTCCTAAAACATCTGAATATCTTGCGTCCTTGTAAGCAATAAGTTTCACATATTCTCCGTATGATACATCTAGTGAGCAGTTTGAACATTTGACGTAGGAGAAATCATCTCCCAATTCTGCTATCTTGTCACACTTGGGACACTTTATTTTCACGACTTATGTATCACTTGCAAGACCTATATCTCTTCTTAGGAATAAATCAACATAGATCCGTCTTGCTAAACTAAATCGGTTTAAAGTGATAATTTTTTATAGGATATTATTAAAAATTGGATTTGACGAAGAACCTTAATAGACATTTTACAATTTTTTTATAGGTATGATTTCAAAGAGTATTCTTCTCATGTTCATATCAACAATTGCAGTAATTGCAATTTGGTTTGCAGTCTATGTTCCTGAATCTCAAAAAATAAACAGTGATTTTCAGATTTATCTAGAACAAGAGGGAAAAGATCAGATTGCAAACAGTGTTGGAGGAAATCTATCACAAGAGTTTGAATTGAGAGAATCTTTGATTCAAAAAGTAACTAGTATTGATGGAGACTATGTAACAATTTCATCTGTTGTAAGTGGAATAAATGAAGATACAGAAAAGGAAGTATTTCATTCTGAACAATCCTATCATGTTAACGCATACAGCCTGACCTACAAGGACATGCCTGGAAAACAGTTCTGGTTCAAATCTGGAGTGCAAAAACAAAATTATGATTTTCTCCATCCATTGATTTTTGCAGATGCACCGCTTGTTTATCAAGGAACAGACATAATTGATGGGCTTGATGTCTATGTCTTCAAATCTGAGACACATAATGTAGACATTAGTTACACTTTTCCTCAATATGTGAATACAAAAATATTGTCTAATACGAATTCAACTTTCTGGGTTGAACCAATAACTGGAGATCTAGTCAAATTTGAAAAAAGTTGGGAAGATTATCAGGTACAAAACAATAAGACAATAGCTGTTAATGAGAATGGATGGAAGAAAACTACTGATTATTCTTCTTTTATCTTATCACAGACAGCTAAATCTCAAATTGATGATTATAATTATAATGTCAAAATCATGCCAATACTTTTAGCTTCATTAACTGTAGGGATAAACTTGATTTTAATTTTGAGAAACAAACTGAAGAAATCAAATGAAATTATGCTAAAAACTGAAAAGATGACTGCTATAGGAAACTTGTCTGCAAGAATATCACATGATCTCAGGAATACTCTTACAGTGATAAAAAGTGAGGTTTCTCTAATGTCTCTTCAAGACTTTAAAAATGAAAATATGGAGAAACGAGTGCAACACCTAATGCGCGCAATTGATAAAATGGATTATCAAATCGGAGGAGTTTTAGACTTTGTCAGAGAGCGACCGTTGAAAATTACAAAATTTTCGTCAAACACGTTGATACAACATGCTCTTGAAAACATCATTGTTCCAGACGATATCAAAATCATCACTCCTGAACAAGATGTGTCTATGACAGGAGATCTTATCAAGTTAGAAATTGTTTTATCAAATATTATTATAAATGCAATACAGGCAATAGAAAATTCGGGCAAAGTCACTATATCTATCGAAGATAAACCCGATATACTCATGATTAGTATATCTGATTCAGGACCTGGAATACCTGAAAAACACATGACCAAAATATTCGAACCACTCTTCACAACAAAACAACGAGGAACTGGGCTTGGATTGGCTAGTTGTAATATTATAATAAAAAGCCACGGAGGACGAATTTTGGTGAAAAACAATCCTACTACATTTACTATTGAGTTACCTAAAACAAAACTATAGTAATTTTCATTGTCTTAATGGAATCTGTTAACTGTATGATGCTATATCTTTATTCGAATCTAATTACACTGTAATCTATACATGTTAATCTCTTAAAGAATTAAATTGCTACATTTTTGTTGTTTTACCATGGTAAGAACATGTACCAAGTGTAAAAAGGAAATTCCAGACGGCATAGAACTTGATCCGTTTGCTTCTACCTATCCATGCTGCAATGAATGCTGGGCTGAATGGAAGCAATATAGGGTAATGGTCATGAATGAAATGAAATTAGACATGTCAATGCCTGATCATAGAAAAGTAGTAAAGAAATATGAGAAAGTGTTTGTAGGTGTTCTAACTCCTGAAGGAGACGTTGTCAATTTCGCAGATGAGAGTCAAAGAAAACCAGAAAAACCAACTTAGATATCTATCTCATTTTTTGCCATTTTTGGAATTATCATGTAGAGTTTCTTTTTGTCTTTTTCATCAAAGACATTGATTATCTTCTTGATGGTTGTAGAAAGTATAGATCGTTGATCTATTGATAATGACATGTATATCTCAAAAATTCCATCTAGGTTAAAGACAATTAACTTTTCTGGATGACTTACAATCTCATTGATATAACTTGAAAACATGACTGTTCTTTCCTCTTCAGACAAGTTACAAAGAGTTTCAAGCCATGTCTTAAACAAGGTAGAAAATTTGTCAAATTGTATTGTAGGCCCTGCTTGTAATGCATTATTTATGATCTCTTTCTTATCCTCTTGATTCATTGAAAAAAATTCTGACAGTCTCTTGTGCAATATTGGTTTTCTTAGAAACTCTGGAAGGCCTGCCAAATTTACTATGATATTTCCTGCGTAATTTGGAGAGGACATGTAAATCTAGGAATTGGATCTGTTCTAAAATCGTATTGTTAAGATTTGGCTTAAATATCTCTGGTTCTGCTCATCATGTGTATGCCTTCTACAGTTATCGTTGGTGGTTTTTATGGTGATGAAGGAAAAGGAAAAATTGTTTCTTATCTTGCAATGAAAGATAATCCGACAGTAGCTGTTCGTGGTGGAGTAGGACCTAACGCAGGTCACACAATTGAATATGAAAATAAAAAATATAAAGTTAGAATGCTACCAAGTGCTTTTCTTAATCCTAGTACTAGATTGCTTATAGGACCTGGAGTAGTGGTAAGTCCTGAAGTACTTCTAAAAGAAATAGAAGAATTTGGTACTCATGATAGATCCTTTGTAGATTTTCAATGTGGTATAATTGAAGAGTCACACAGAACAACAGATTCTGGAGGGAGGCTAAAACAGTCTATAGGAAGCACAGGTACTGGAACTGGACCTGCTAATGCTGATAGGGCAATGCGTACACTAAAACTTGCAAGAGATATCGAATCTCTTACTCTCTATCTTGATGATATTCCTAATCAAGTAAATTTTGCACTTGACAGAAAGGAAAATGTGATAGTGGAGGGAACTCAAGGAACATTTCTTTCATTATGGCATGGGACTTATCCATTTGTTACATCCAAGGATGTCACTGCATCTGCAATTTGTGCAGATGTTGGAATAGGACCAAAGAGTGTTGATGAGGTACTTGTTGTTTTCAAATCTTTTGTTACTAGAGTTGGAGAAGGTCCACTAAAAAGTGAAATTAGCCCAGAAAAAGCAGTGGCAAAAGGATGGCAAGAAGTGGGAACCGTAACTGGAAGACAAAGACGTGCAGCTGAATTTGATTTTGATCTTGCACGAAGATCAATCATGCTGAACAGTGCAACACAATTGGGAATTACCAAACTTGATGTGGTCTTTCCAGAGTGTGCACATATGCAGTCATTTTCAGATCTAAGTTCTCCTGCCAAATATTTTATCAAAAATATTGAAGAACAACTCAAGGTACCTGTAACACTAATTGGTACTGGACCTGATGTAAACGACATCATTGACAGAAGGTAGTAGTGAAAAGAAAACGGTAAACGACTACTTTTAATGTGGATAGTTTTTGAGAAATCTTATGGTAAAACTTCCTTTTTATGTTGAAGTATCAGACATGACTGAATTTTCAAGAATGGTGTGTGCCTTGGAAAGAGTTCCACGTACTGCCTTTTCTTTTGAACTTGATGGTAAAAGAATAATCTCAGTTCAGATGGATCTTCTCAAGGAAAGATCTGTTAATTATTATGTCCAAACAGAAACAAATGGACATTATCTTTCATATGGATTCAAGGCCGGGAAAGAAGACTTTGATGTTGTCAATACTGTTTCAAATCCCATGTATATCTACTCCCCAATTGTTAGAGTAAAATCACTTCCTGAAACTCTCAAACCTGAAACTACATCACCTCCAGAGGTAGCATACCAATCAATTGAGCTTGAGGACCTTACAAGTTTGATAAAGTTAAGCTATGGATTTGAAGAATCACCATTTCCACTGTTTGCTTTTTCAGATGGCAATAAATGGAATATGGGAGTATTCATGAATTTCAACGAATCTGATGAGACCTCATATTTTTGTCATATCAAACTTGACTCAGAACCCACAAAACCATTTCTAAAATATTCTAGCAAGGATGGTGCAGAACCGTCTTTTGTTAGCACAGTAAATGACCATGGATACTCGTACCTCAAAGTGATAAAACTCAAAGGTAAGCATCCTCTAGTCAAGCTATGAGTAGTTTTAGAAAAAGAATGCAGGATTCTTATTCTAGAAGTTCTGTAATACTGGCAAATGATCTTGATGGTACAAATCTAGAATTACTTGAAAAACATACTCTGAAAAATATTAAGACGCTTGGCAAGTACTTGTGCGCTATAAAATTTAATTTTCATCTTTTACTGCCTTTAGGTGAGAAAAGCATCAAGAGAATAAACAATACGGCGCATGATTTTGGACTACAAACAATTGCTGACATTAAGCTAAATGATATTGGAAATACTAACATGGTTACTTTGCAAAGACTTTGGCATAGTGAATTTGACGCTGTTATTGCCAATCCAATAATGGGGCCAGAAAATTTAGTACAACTTGTAAAAAATGCTCACGGTGATAGTCATGGTGTGATAACTCTTGTACACATGAGTCATCCTGGAGCAAAACTTGGTTATGGTTTGAAAGTACAAGATCCATCTAGTGGAAAAATGTCAAACATTCATGATCTTTTCTTAAAATGGTCTTATTCATCGCACGTTGATGGAATAGTTGTTGGAGCTACTGTACCAAAACTCATAGAACTATCTGCAAAGAAAGCAAAGGGAAAATTTGAGATTTACTCGCCTGGTGTTGGAACTCAAGGTGGGGACGCAAATGATGCACTAGATGCGGGAGCAAATTATCTGATTGTTGGAAGGACTATTCTAAATTCAAAAAATCCACAACTTGAAGCACAAAAACTCCAAGAATTAACACTTGGATCATAGATCTTTAATCTTTTTGAATAGATTTTGAGCCGTCTTGTAAGTCAATTTTGCAAGGGCGTCATTGTAGTTTAACCATATGTAATCGCGATGTTCATGTGATAAAATTACTTGATCTGTTTTTGTATTTGATACAAAGAAAACCACTTCCTTGTGTATGACTTGGCCGTCTCGTTGGTAGTGATATTCTACCTTGTCTTCAAATCCCTCTACAAATGTAATGTCCACTATCCCGGTTTCTTCTCTCATCTCTCTTAGAACAGTTTGCTTGAAAGTTTCGCCTTTCTCAATATTTCCCTTGACAAAATCCCAATGACCAGAGGGATAATTTAACAACAAATACAGCTTGCCTTGGGGTGTTTGGCGATAAATAATAGAACCAGCAGATCTTTCTTCCAACATTTACAAAAAGAGTTTCTTATATCCTGTATTTCTATTTTCCAAGTCTGCGGCCTCTTTGTTGAAAAGTCCTAATTGCACGCATGAGATCTATTTTTCTAAATTCTGGCCAATATACGTCCATAAAAACAAGCTCACTATAGGCACTCTGCCAGAGCAGGAAACCACTCAATCGTTTTTCACCTGATGTCCTCAATATCATGTCTGGTGATGATTGTGGAAGGTGCGATGTATAGAGACTAGATTCGATTACTTCCTTGTCTATTTGATTGATATCAAGAGAACCGTCCTTGATTCTAGCGCCAATCTTTTTGATTGCATCTACTAGTTCATTTTGTCCTCCGTAAGCTATTGCAATATTTAGGTAATGATCATCATAATCCTTTGTAGCTTCTTCAAGCTTGTTGAGAATATCTCTTAGAATATCTGGTAATAATTCTATACTACCAATGGCCTTTACCTTCATGCGGTTCTTGTGTATTCTTGGATCGTTGTATAATTTGTGTAATCTCTTGTTTATCAAATCATATAGGTAATCCAATTCATCGTCTTTTCTGTTAAGATTCTCTGCTGATAGTACATACAAAGTGATTATGTTGATGTTTAGCTCTTCACACCAATCCAATAATTTTTCTACTGCATCCGCACCTCTGAAATGACCGTCTATCTTCATGATCAGATTACGTTTTGCCCATCTCCTATTGCCATCAAGTATAATGGCAATGTGTTTTGGCATATCTCCACTCTGGATATCATTTTCTAATCTTCTGGAGTATAGGCTGTACAAACCACCTAAGTTGAGAACTTTATCTTTTATTCTGATAGTACTTCGCCACCCTTCTTCTTTCTATATTTATGGAAGAGTAAGGATGCTGATATCAGTATTACTGCAAGACCGATTAATAGTGGTGGAATGAGAGTAAATGGACTCTCTCCTTTTACCATGATTGTTGTAAACTGGGAAACAACTGGATAAAGTGTGACTAGTACAATCAATCTTAGTATGTCTGTAATTGATCTGATACTTCCCTTGAACCAACTACTTAACAACGAACCTCCGAAAATACATCCTATTCCCATCCAAAGGAATGGTAACATTCCTGATATGAAAAGTCCAGTTGTTTGTTGATTCAAAACTAATTTCAAAATACTATCAGGTTTTGTAGTGATGCCAGGTACTGCAGCACCAATGCCAGCTGTAATTGATGCAAGAATCATTACAACTCCTGCTATCAGAGTGAATGTTCGTATGAATCCTCCTGGTGTAGGTTTATTCCAATTTGTCCAAGCTCTGTCAATATCAAATGCTCTTATTAGAAATGCTCCTCCCAAGATGCTTACTAGGACTGCAAATATTTCTCGGGTTAATCCAAGAACTGTTGCTACTCCACCTATTAACAAAAGCATTCCAGGAACACCTAAAAAGAATTTGGAATATTTTGAATCAAATGCAATTGTTTTGAGATATCTTCCCAAGACAGCGTAAGAATATTCAACTGATCTGCTTGCGCGCATTACAACTCTTTTTACAGAAACTATGGGCAAAACATTTTGAATTATTGGTATGACACTCTCATCGTCTTCTCCATCTGATACTATGACGGCTCCATTTGCAGAAAATTTCATTGTAATTGCCTTGACTTGGGCAACAATTTTTTCATCTCCTTGTACTCCTTTGTGTTCTGTACCTGAAACAAGTGCAACTTCAGCTTGGTATCCCTTGCTTGTCAAATCCTCAAATGTTTTAACCGCCGCAAAAATTGAATTAGAATCTGCATCTTCTGGATCTTCTAGTGCAAGTCGTTGAGCTGCTTCTATGCATGCATTACGGCCAATCACTGGAGTAACAACACCTGCCTTGCTCCCAATGTCGTCGTCTCTGTCAACACAAATTACCAATAGTCGACTGGTCTTTGTCTCAGTTATCCTGCTTTGCAAATTAGCTTCTTTTGTTGACATGGTATAGACGAAAATAGCATTTCCTATTAATTAATGTAGTTTCTATCAATTTGACAATTTTATGGACGAGTCTGATTTGATTCTAGTGCTAAAGCATCTGACTCTTTCTTGAGAGAGTCAATCTTTGACGTCTCATCACTGATATCACTTGAAGGTGATCCTCCTTTGATCTTGTTTGCAAGAGATATTGTTTCGGCTAGGTAATCGTTATACTTTTTGAGAGATTCATAATATGCCCCATAACTCTGCTTCCATTCTGCTGGCGGGTTGCTCTCAACCATCTCAGTTATCAATGAAGTGACCTGTGATGATGAAACTTGGGCTTGGTTTGTAAAGTTGTCCGGGGATACTGACTTGTCTAATAATCCATTGAGATTTGATTCCATGTCTGCACTGATGAGGGAGTGTCTCTCTTTCACACTATCTAACTCGCTTTTGTAATCTGAGACCATGATAGAAGATCCGTGGTTTTGTGGGAGAAACCATACTACAAAACTTGCTCCTGAAATGACTGCTAATATGACCGCCGTGATTATGATGCCTTTCTTAGTAGCCATTCAGGTGTGTCTTTTTGTGGCTTTTAAAAGCATAACTACATTCAACAATTTGATTATTCTTGTGGTCAATTTGTTAATTTCATGGTGTTGGATCCTTTCCTCGTAAGAAATGTCATAAAAATACATGTTTTTATGTAAAAACTGGATCCATGATCTGAATTAGACCATGTAAAAATTTAACACCCTCTAGTGTATAGTGAAATAATTTTTACAGCGTCTTGCTATATACCACTACATTCGTAAGAAGTTGAAATGACTCAAGCATACTGCGTAAAATGCAGAAAAAAAGTCGACATCTCAAATCCAAAGGAAGTTAAGCTAAAGAACGGACGACCTGCGGTAAAGGGCGTGTGCCCAAAATGTGGTACTAATGTCTTCCGAATAGGAAAGCCTTAGTACAATTTTCTTCTTTTTCCAAGTATACATTAAAGAAATTCTAAACGTGATTTACTTTAATTCAAGAGCTGGTTGGTTTGAGTTTTGGTAGTTTTATGATAAATGTGGTTCCCTTTCTAATCTCGGTCCTTATGTCAATTGTTCCATTGTGTTTTTCTACGATGCTCTTACAACTGACCAGTCCTAGGCCCGTTCCAATCTGTCTTGTTGTAAATAAGGGTTCGAACATTTTTTCTATGAGATGTTTTGGTATGCCTGGACCATTATCTTCCACTTCTATTGTGGTGGAATCTATTCCGTCATTGATTTTTACAAAAATGTTACCTTTTTTCCCCATAGCTTGAACTGCATTTAATATTAAATTGGTAAAAACAATCTCCATTTTTGCTCCATCGCATACTATGGAGTGATCCTCTTTTGGAATGCTTAGCACTATTTCTCCAAAGTCTATCTTAGAGATTGCAGCTTCTAAAATATTGGATAATGAATGGGTTTTCAGATCCGGCGGTCTTGGCAAGACATAATCTAGAACCTCTTCCAATTGATGAGATATTCTTGCAATGGCACGTTCCATCATCAATATGTGATTCTTGTTTTTCTCACTGAGATCCTGATTTTGTATCTTCATTAGTTCTAGACTATTTCTGATTATTGATATGGGGTTTCTAAAATCATGTGATATTCTAGCGGAAAGATCTCCAATAACATTAAGATTTTTTAGTTTGTGTTCTTCAATCTCTTTTTTTGCATTGTGAATTTCTGTCATATCTTTTATTGTTGTATTGCTTCCTATCATCATACCATCATTATCGTATAGGTTGGTGGCACTGAGTAAAACTGGAAATATTGTTTGGTCTTTTCGTCTTAGCCATATTTCTCTACTTGATACAGATCCTAAAGTTTTCCATGTGTTGTATGCGTCTTGTAATAGTTTTTGACTATTTTCTGCTACATGTTCAAAAATTGTTTTTCCGATTATCTCTTCTTTTGTGTATCCTAGTTTAGTTGCATAAGTTTTGTTACAATCTAAGATGATGCCATCAATGTTGATTGTTCTATAAAGATCTGGTGAATTGTCATACAAATTTCTGTATTTTTCTGACATTGTTTCATAACGTTCTAACAGAATGTTGAGATCTTCTTCTTTGTATTCGTATGATTCATTCTTGTTTGTTGGCACCACGTATACTCCAGATTATTTTACATTTAAAGAATCAAGACCAAAGTCTTGTTGGTTACAAGGACTTGGTCATTGGCTCTATATTTTTTAATTATTATTTACGTTATATTCTAATTTACCAAAGTACATAACAAAGAATATGCTAATTCATTTCTTAGTACGTGTACTTGTATTGAATCTCTAAACGTTTTATCTAAATTTCTCAATTCATGATATAATGTAGAAACTTGTGTGTGATCTAAACTTGCCTTGTCTGGCATCATTCCTATTGGATTTAGATTTTTTTCAATAAACTTCCACATTTCTAAAAATGGTATGGTATCTTGATTTTCTATTAGTGACATATTATCAACTCAGTATTGTTACGCCTGTTATTTTTCTAACATCTTCAGAATTCATTTTATTTGCAGACAAGAATATGGCAAGCTTTGTAGCATCTTCGCCGCCCTCTGATATCTTCAATAGATTTACTGTGCCTAGATCTTCAACAATTTGTGTCTCACTTGGGGTTGTTTGTCTGGATTCTTTTGTATCTATATGATCATCAATTTTTCTTGTAAGCATAGATTCTATCCTGGAAAGATCAATGTTTTTTAATTGATTTTCCAAGTCTGTGGTATCAGTAAACTCGATCATTATTTCACCAACTGACATGTTTATCTTTATTTTTGCCATGCTGCGATAAAGTCATCAATTCTCAATCAGGACGATCTCCTGTTTTTTTGATATTTGGCTATGAGTGAATTTAGGAATGTACTGTTATCAATAGAGGGATCATTCTTTTTTGCGTCCCTTATGGCTTTCACAAATTTCTGGAAAGCCTCGGACTTTACGGTGATTGTTTTGTATTCTTTTCGCGGCAATTGATTATTATGTCCGGGACATATGGATAAGTTCTTGGTAGAATTATTACGATAGTAAATTAGATAATTATCCATATAAGGGAATTTCACACTTAACGATCACCTTAAATGGGGAAAGTACGGTACTATGGTATATGGCTCTCATTGAGACACACAAAAACTTGTTCTTAGAGGAATGCTCAAGATTGACTAGACTTGTCTTTGACTGTCTACAAAAACTTGAGAAAAATCCAACTGATCTGGATACTATAGACCGAATGGTTAATGCTGCTGATGTCATCCGAGGTGGAGCAAAGTTCCTTGAAGATGTAGATCTTGAACTAAACTCCAAAATGCTAATTGAATTATTTAAAGGGGTGCAGGATATGAGGAATAGGGAAAAAGAGCTTGAAATGATGCTAGGTATATTTGAAAGGCTTGTCGGTAAAACTTATTCTGAACAAGTCTTGCTTGAACTCTAATGCTTACAAAATCTAGATAGACTAGTGTGTAATCTGTACAATAATTTGTAAAAAGTATATTGTATTTTCATTAAAAAATAGAATTAACAGTTAGTACAAGTCTTCATGACTGATGTATTATGCATGTCAAGCGGTAAATTTACCATGTAAATCCATATAGGTGGCGATTCTCACAATGGAATAGTTGACAAAAGCCGAATATGAAAAATTACTAAAGAATATTCAGGATAAGGTATCTCAGACCAAAACTGGTTCTACATCAAGATTTGAACTTCCTAAAGTCGATATCATGTGGCAAGGAAATAGAACATTTTTTAGAAATTTCTCAGAATTTCCAAAAATACTGCGTAGAGATCCTGAAAAGCTTTTACAGTATCTTTCAAAAGAGTTTGCAACTCCTGCACAGTTTGGAGGGGATAAGGCAGTCTTTGTGGGTAAAAAAGATCCACATGAATTTTCAGCCCTTTTGAATAGATATCTCAAGGAATATGTAGAATGTCCAACTTGCAAAAGCCCGGATACTAGGGTTGAAAAAGAAAACCGAGTAACCCTTCTCAAATGCGAAGCATGCGGAGCCAGATCACCTTTAAAGGGCCAATATGCGTAAATGAATTTTGCAGTCAAAGTAGTGAATCAAAAGGGTAATAGAATGTTGAACATCTGTGATGCCGAATTAGTTGGTAGGACAGTTAGAAAATCTGATCTGGAAGTAAACATTACCAAGAGTTACTATGGAGACCGTGTGATTGATGAAAAAGAAGCAGAATCTCTTCTACGAACTTCTTCAATAATCAACATGGTTGGTAAAAAAACAATTGATCTTTCAATAAAACTGGGAATAGGATCTGTAAAAGGTGTAAAAGAAATTGAAGGAATTCCTTTCCTTATCGTTTTCAAATTTTGAAAATACAACGATTATATACATACTGAATGCATTGTTGTCTGAGAATTTTGGGTAAGCGAAAAGTACTGAACGAAAGTGAATTGAAGGAAATGCAATTGCCTGGAGAAGGAGAACTATTGGGAAGAGTTGTAAAACTTTTGGGCAGTGATCACATACTTGTACGATGTACTGATGATAAGACAAGAATGGGAAGAATTAGAGGAAAACTAAAAAGAAAAATCTGGATAAGAGATAATGATGTTGTAACAATTGCTCCATGGGATTTCAAATCTGATGATCGTGGAGATATAACTTGGAGATATACCCTGTCACAAGTTGACATGTTAAAACAAAAGGGATTATTGCCGCAAGATTTCTAACAGTAATCAATTTTACAAGGTTTGTATTACAAATTGTGTTGTTACTAGGAACAAAATCAACATGACTGACGATTCTGTAGATGATCTCAATGAGACCAACGAGGAAGATGATCTGGACTTGTTGGAACTAGATGGTGAATCTGAAGATTCAGACCCTGAAGAATCTGATTTGGGTTTGCAAGACAAACTTGCAAAAAAAATGAATCTCAAACTTGTTGGAAAAGAGAGAGCAAGAAAAACTGAGAAAGGCATATTTGATAAAGACAAAGTACTCGAGGCAGTATTTGACAAATCCACCGTAATGCTTCTTTCACGTATGATAAACAATGGCATCATCTCATATGTTAACGGTGCAGTGGGTGCTGGAAAAGAATCACAAATGTATTGGGCCGCAGACCCTTCTGGCCAAGATCTTGCCGTGAAAATTTATCTTGTTACTACATCTAACTTTAAGAAACGTTATCCTTACCTTGTAGGCGATCCAAGATTTACACGAATAAAAAAAGGAACTAGATCTCTTGTAGAATTATGGGCAAAAAAAGAATTTCGTAATTTGAGTAAATCCTTTAACGTTGGAATCTCATGCCCAGAACCAATAACCGTGATGAAAAATATTCTAGTGATGAAATTTGTAGGATCTAATGGTGTTCCATCTCCTACATTAGTTGAGTCCGAAGTAGATTACCCCGACTATGAAAAAACAATAGAAATCATTTCAGATCTATATCAAAAAGCAGAACTTGTCCATGCGGATCTTTCCGAGTATAATATTTTCAAGACCGAAACAGGTCCAATGGTTTTTGATTTTGGCTCTGCAGTAGATATAAGACATCCTAAAACAAAAGAATTCCTTGAAAGAGATATTAGTAATATTACCAGGTTCTTTGTTAAGAGAGGACTCACAGTGGACAATCCAATTGACGTATTTGAGAGGGTTACAAAATGATCTTTGAGAAAATCATATTAATTCCAGTTGATCGTGTTGGTGTATTGATTGGTAAATCTGGAAAGATAAAAGCCAAAATAGAAAAAATCTGTTCTGTCTCATTGACCGTTGATGGTCAAACAGGCGAGACAGTCATAAAGGGAGTGGGTGACGTTGAAAATATAATGCCATTTAAGGCTGAAGAAATTGTGCTGGCCATAGGTCGTGGGTTCTCAGCAGAAAACGCAATGCGTCTTGTTCAAGAAGAAACCTCATTACATGTAATGGATTTGCGCCAGTTTGCTGGTAAATCTTCTGCTCAAATTGAAAGAATAAAGAGTAGAATAATAGGTGAAGGCGGCCGAGTTAGGAAAAATATTGAAGATCTAAGTGGTGCCAAAGTGTCTGTTTATGGCAGAACTGTTGCTATAATTGGAGATGGAACACAACTAAAATCTGCTGTAAATGCAATAACGTCTATTTCAAGTGGTAGCACTCATGGAAAAGTTTACAATGATTTACAAGAGTCGCGACGCAGACAAAAATTAGAAAAACTCCAACTTTGGGAGGGTGGAAATATACTTGAGTAAAGAAGTCTTTAGCCAGATATCTCCAAGTGAGTTCTTTTACAGAAATAGAGACCTTGCAGGATTTAGTAATCCTACCAGATCACTTTATACTTCGGTTAGAGAGTTTGTAGAAAATGCACTTGATGCATGTGACCACAGAAAAATACTCCCTGATATTCACCTCTCAATAAAAGCAGTGGATCCTGAACAAGCAGATCCAAAACACTACATCTTGACTGTAAAAGATAATGGTCCTGGAATTGATCCTGAACACATTCCGCTTGCTTTTGGTACTGTTCTTTATGGTTCCAAATTTGGTCTCAAACAAGCAAGAGGTATGTTTGGTCTTGGTGCTACAATGGCTATACTCTATGGTCAGATCACTACAAACAAACCAGTAACTGTAAAAAGTTGTTCTGATGGAAAATCACTTGACGAGTTTGTGATGTTACTTGATATTCAGAAAAACAAACCTGTCATACAAAAACATACAACAAAAGAAGCATCAAAGACAGGTCTTACAGTAAGTATTGTTCTTGAAGGAGATTATTCAAAAGCAGGATCTAAAATTCGAGATTATGTATACCAAACCTCTTTGATCACACCGTATGCATCAATAACATTTGAAGATCCAGCTGGAGAAAAATTCCATTATGCAAGAATTGTAAAAGATATGCCTCGTCCTCCTACTGTTATCAAACCTCATCCACATGGTATTGATGTTGAAACCATTAGAAGGATGATTACTGATACACATTATCAAATTCCAGCTATAGACAACAAGATGATTGATAAAGTCAAAAAAGAATTGGGATTGAAGAAAAATCTATCTCCAAAAGAGATTCTAGAGCGTGCACAGAAACGCTGGTCTGACATATCAAAACCAGTAAGAACTGTGATCTCAGTAATGTCGTTTTTGAACATTGATTTTGAAGGATTACAAAAAATTAGAATTGACGACATTGATGTTGCAAATAAAACTATAACGTATTGGGATTTTGGTGAATCCCAGTCTCATGTAGTGGAATTAAGTCCGGATAGCCCGTATTACAAACAAATTGCAAGCACTGTTCAAGGCGATACGCTTCTCACATTTTTGACAAAGCGGTTCCAGAGGGTTGGACCTACCACTGCTGAAAAATTCTGTGAATTTGCCAAATTCAAACCAGACAAGAGAATAGGTAGTATGACAAACGAGGAATTGGTAAAACTAGCTGACGCACTTCAAAAATTCGAGGAATTCCTCTCACCAGACCCTAGCTGCTTAGCACCTCTTGGAGAAGAACCTCTTTCAAAAGGAATCATGAAATTTTTCAACCCTGAATTTGCAGCAGTTTGGCAACGTAATGCATCAGCATATTCTGGATTTCCATTTGTAGTAGAAATGGGCATTGCTTATGGTGGAGACATTCCGCCAAGCGGACTCAAAGTTTACCGTTTTGCAAATCGTATACCTCTCTTGTATGATGAGGGAAGTGATGTGGTACTAAAGATAGTTAATGAGACTGAATGGACTAGATACAAAATAAAAGGAGATCCTCCACTTGTTATTGTATCTCATATTTGTTCCACTAGAATTCCTTACAAGACTGTAGGAAAAGAAAATGTAGCAGACAGACCTGAAATTGAAAGGGAGTTAAAGAATGCATTACAATACTTGGCAAGAAAATTAGCAGTTCACATGTCACGACAAGGAGCAGCCGACATGGCAAAAAAGAGAGCAAATCTTTATTCAAAATATGTACCACTTATTGCACAATTTGCAACTGAACTTGCTGGCAAGAAAAAAGAACCAAATTATAACCAACTAGTAAGGATGGGAAGTGAGATTGAAGAACAAGTCTAGTGCAAAGACCGCAGAAACAAGAAAGAAAAGATTACTGTCACTGTTAGAGCAACAAGGTCTTAGCATATATGAAAATCTAGACAAAGGAAAATTTCCACAGTTTGTTATACCAAGTAGATCTGTAAGCAATATTGTTTATGATAAAAAAATAAGACAATACATTTTGGGTAGTGCTAGTGCTGTTCGCAGTTCACGAAACATGTCACAACTGCGTTCCTACACACAACTTGCATGGCTTGCTTTCTTTGTAAACAGGTTGGTACGAGAAGGAAAGTCATCTACATTAAGAGACATTTATTATTCATCGCAGGCATTTAGTATTGATTTTGAGGATCAGCCAGAGTCTGATAATATTATAGTAGACCTTGAAGCTGTGCTCACAAGTCCACGTGAAGAATTTCACATATTTCCTGAGGAAAGAAGCAGCGTATTTGGTGACTTGACAATAGAGTATACTGTTCCAGGATATGAAGGAAAAAGAATGAATCTATCAGATCACCCTGATGGATATTTGATTGGTCCAAGTTTGAGCAGTGCTGAACTTGTTGATACTAGTGCTGAACTTGTAATTGCAATAGAAAAGGGTGGTCTTTTTACAAGATTTGTTGAAGAAAAAGTTCATAAAAAATTCAAAGCTATAATTGTTGATACTGCTGGCCAAGCTCCTAGATCGACAAGAAATCTTTTGCGAAGATTGAACAAAGAAATGGGATTACCTGTTGTTATATTGGCTGACGGTGATGTGTATGGAGAACACATTGCAATGGTAATAAAATCTGGTTCTGCAAATGCAGCACATTTGAGGGAACTGACTGTACCAGATGCCAAGTGGTTGGGTGTGTGGGCAACTGATATTGAAAAATACAAACTTCCAACAATCCCTATGACAGAATCTGACATAAAGAGAATCTATGACCTTCAAAAAGATCCTAGATATCAAGAAGGAAACTGGAAAAAACAATTAGAGGTATTTCTCAAGTTGAAGAGGAAAGCAGAACTTGAGGCATTCTCAAAGTATGGTCTTACTAATATTACAGACAAATATCTTCCAGCAAAACTAGAAGAATCAAAGAGCTTCTAATTTTTTAATTCGTAATGTAAGAACACCATTTCTGTACTTGAAATCGTGGATTCCCATGTCTGGTGTTGTCTCAATTGGAACCTCTTTTGAAAAGTGTCCTGAACCTCGTACGTATAGAGTTTTATCAATCAGTCGTACAGTAACTTGGTCTTCTGGACCTGGCACTTCTGCTACAAATATTATCTCTTTTTCTCCATTTATGAGGTCGTATACCCAATTCTTTGTGTCTGCTTCCTTTGGTGTATACTGTGGAGTGCTACTCTCTACTGTCATCTTCTTTAGTACTCTGACCCAATAGATCATGATCATAGCAGCTATTCCAATGAGTATGAAATTGACATATCCTTGTGAAGATCTAAGTGAAAGCATGTACACTACACCCAAGAACAGTAAAACCATTAAGGGAATGATAATATCAAATGATTTGTCATTAGAGTATCTGCTTTTGTAGCTTGCCAAAGATATTCTGTATGATTTAACTATGCTCCAAATATAAACACTCGTAGAATTTTGATCAAAAGTAAATGTACAATTGTTTCATAATTCTACGCTGGACTGATTTTACTAAGTAGTTTCCCATCTTTTAAACAAGTTATGCTCAATTCCAAATTGATCCAAGCACTTTCCTATCACATGATTCAAAATATCCTCAATATTCTTTGGTCTGTTGTAAAAACCTGGCATGGCAGGTAACATGACTACGCCAATTCTTGAAAGCTTGAGCATGTTTTCTAGATGAATACTGGTAAGTGGAGTCTCTCTTGGAACTAGAACTAGTTTGCGAGATTCTTTCATGGTGACTCCAGCAGCTCGGGCAACCAAAGTTTCTTCATACCCATTTGCAATGCTTGAAAGAGTTTTCATGGTACAAGGAATGACTATCATGCCATCTGTCTTGTGTGTTCCACTTGATACACTTGCAGCCATGTTGGAATCATCTGAATAATGACTTGCAAGTGATTTCACATATTTCAAATCATAATCAGTTTCTAATACCAAACATTTCTTTGCCCATTCTGTCATGATTAGATGAACGTCAACATTGCATTGCTTGAGAACCTCTAACATTTTTACGCCATATAGAATTCCAGAGCTTCCGGTTAATCCTATGATTAATCTCATGAGACGATTGACCTTGTTCCATATTTATTTTCAGCTATGGTTTTAGCATGTTTATTTATGGCATTATGAGTCTCAATATTTGTGAGTGTCAATATTGATACCGTTGAAGAAAATATTGTCTCCGAGCTTCGATTATCTCCAATACAATCCAAGGTCTATATCTTGGTTGTAATGAAAGGTAAAATGTCTGCTAAAGACATAGCAAATGCTCTGAACATATCTGAAGATGATGCACATCAAGTCGCAACAAGCCTTATTCAAAATGGTGGTTTTATTGATATTACAAAAACAGAGTTTGAATCAATGCATCCCAGATTTGCTGTTGTCAATATGTATAGAAGAATGTGTGAAAGGGAAAATATTTTGTTCAAGAAGAATCTTTTGGTAGATAACATCTCAATTGTTTTAGAAAAACCATATGATGATGCAAGAACTAAATATAACCGATAATGGAGGAGGAAACATGTCTGCAGACGAAGAATCTTCTTGTAATCATGAAATAGTGTATTTTGGAGTTACAAATGTAAATTATGAAAGAAGAACGATAGGCTCAGTTGATACATGGCGATGTGCAAAATGCAAGAAAATTTTCTGTGAAGAAAAACAACTTGGAATTGAAAGCATTGTAGACTATGTTGGAATGCCCAAGATATCTCCAGATCAAAAATGGGCTGTACTTTTATGCAATCTTAAAAAACACAAAGATAAGTGGAAATTAGTCAAGATAAAACAAAATGATGAAATTCAACATGAATGTGTTGATGAAAAAGTGATAAAACTCCGAGTTAATGATTTTAAGGTTGATGATGATAAGCATTGGAGCTTTCTTATCGAAACCTCGATTAACAAAGCAGTAGAGATCTAAGTTTTACATGGACATTCAAGTTCATATCAATAACGTTCGTGGCAGCCAAATAGCTGCCAAGATAACTGGTACCTTTAACGTTGATGGTCACCCATTCAAGTTCAACGCAATAGCCTTTGGTAGAATCGGTGGTCATAACATTGGCGCTAAAATATCAAAGATGGTGGAAAAGAATCTTGTGAAACTTGGTTATAATGTAGATGAGGTGATAAATGAACTCCAGCAAAAGCTTGTTCGCGGAGATATCACTCTTCCAGAAGGACTCACAAAAGAATCCTTTGCAGATGGCTAGAACTGGGCTTCTTCAAATGCCTTGTGACACAAACAACCACGTTGTTCTGGTATGGAATCAAAAAGCAATGACAGTATGTTCTTTGTCGTTCCTACATTTTTAGATAAAGTCTCCAAAACTTCTTTTGCAGTAACTGGCTTGTCTGCCCATACATCGTAATCTGTTACTGTGGAAATTGATACATAACACATTTGAGCTTCTCTTGCAAGTTGACATTCTGGAACTAGGGTCATGCCTATGATGTCTGCACCTATTACATTTTTGTAGAATTTTGATTCTGCTCTTGTTGAAAATCTTGGTCCCTCGATGCAAATGTATGTGGCATCTTTGTGAATCTGTAAATTCATTTTCTTTGCTACATTGGAAACAACATTTTGAAGCTCAGGACAAAATGGATCCGCTACTGATATGTGAATGACTTTGTTGTCTTCGTATAGTGTATATTTTCTTGATTTTGTAAAATCTATGAATTGGGATGGAAGTACGACATCTCCAGGTTTTAATTCCTCTTTGAGGCTTCCAACAGCGGATGGTGCTATGATTCTCTTGATTCCCATCTCTTTGAATGCCCAGATGTTTGCTCTAAAATTTATCAGGTGAGGTGGAATGGTATGCTTTTTACCATGCCTTGGCATGAATGCAACCTTTCTTCCCTTGTAAACTCCAACTGTTATAGAATCTGAAGTTTTTCCAAATGGGGTATCTATAGTAATTTCTTTGCTTTCTGTAAGGAGACCTGAATCATATATTCCGGTTCCTCCAAAGATGCCTATTTCTGCTTGCTCTGTCAATATTTCACCAATGCGTTGTATTTGTAACCCTTGATTGCTTTTGATCCTTTGAGATCAGTCAATTCTATTATGAAAGCAAAACCTGATACGCTGCCACCTATTTTTTCAACTAGACTTGCAGCTGCTTTTGCAGTGCCTCCAGTTGCCAGCAAGTCATCACAAATGTATACCTTTTGACTTTTCTTTATTGCATTGGTTTGAATCTCCATTGTAGCAGTTCCATATTCAATGTTGTATGTTGTTTTGTGAGTAGTACCTGGCAATTTTCCTTGCTTTCTAATCATTATCATTCCTTTGTTGTATTTGAGAGCCAGTGCGCATGCTAGTGGGAAACCTCTTGATTCTATTCCTGCAAAAACATCTACATCATTTGGATGTATTATCTTTGTAAATTCCTCTATGACAAGCGATAAGGCTGCTGGGTCTCTTAGGAGCGGGCTAATATCTCTGAATAAAATTCCTTTTTTCGGAAAATCTGGTATCTCATCTATCTTGTTCTTTAGATTCACAAATCGTTCTCAAGTATTGGATATAAAAAATATTACTAATTGATTCCTTACTGGATTGTCATACTGATTGTTGCTTTACCTGTGGCAGAAGATGCTTCTACTGTGTATATTCCTGGATTGACATCGCGTGGGACTTGCCATGCTGTACTATAATCTCCTCTATTTGTTGCTGAGGTGGGCAATTTGTCAATAATAGTACTGTTACTGTTTATGGTGATGCTCACTGATGCAGTAACACCGGCATCGCTTCCGGAAATTGTCACAATATCTCCTGCGGTGTATGCTCCTGAAGCTCTATCCAAGGAAACTGTAATTGCCTGTGTTGATGACTTGACAATTATTGGTATGGAAGAATGGTTTACTCCACTAGTGCCATCTAGTTTCCATGTTCCTGGAATTGCAATGGATGGGAGGCTGAAATCAAATGAAGAAAAGTGGCCTGTCTTGTCTGAGAATGTCTGTGTGGTTTTTACTACTTGACCATTGGGATCAGTCAAGGAAAGTTGGAGAAGACTGTTTGCATTGGCGGTGGTTCCAATAATTATGATGTTATCACCTGGCAAGTATGAATCCTTTACAGTACTGAGTGCAATTTTTCCAGTATTGGTTGAAAGTCCTACTGCAAATGGTTGTTCGACTTTTTCTTCTGCATGGGAAACTACGGCTGCATAAATTCCTGGCGTATATGAAGTCAAATTGAATGAATATGTTGCTTGTCCGCCTGATCCTAAGTTAATAATATCTGCAAATTTTTGTGTGTCTGAAGGATCTACTATGATAAGATTCAGAGTTGAAGATGAAGGGCCTGTAACACTAATGATGGGATCGTCTGTGTTCTGATAACTAAGCTTGTCTAATGTTGCTGTTATGGGTTGAGATACGTCTTGGCCTACTCCAAATAAAACAGTCACAAGATCAGTGCCTTGTGTTACAGTTATTGTGTAGGTTCCCTTTATGGCTGAATCATCTAACTTGTATGATGTGGAGATTGTACCTGAAGATGATACATTTGCATCCTTTGAATAAATGGGTTGATTGGTAGGGTCTGTTATTACAAAATGTACAAGCTGATTTGAGATTGAAGTGCCATTTATGATAACTGTCTGTCCCTGTTCATATCTTGTAGCAGACGGTGTGATTGAAATATTGTGAGTTGTGACAATGTTGTATTGTTTAGTTACCTGAGTCTTTCCATCTGATGCTGTAACTGAATATTGACCAAAGTCTCTATCAATTGGTACTACGTCTTTCATTCCATAGTTTCCATTTTTGTCTGATTGTACCACTGATGTTGTTATTGGGTTTCCTTTTGTATCTAACAGGGTTAGAGTTATGGTACTTCCAGGATTGTCTGTACCGTTAATTGAGTTGGTATCTCCTCTGTGGTAAATGGGATTAACATTTAGTGTTAGGGGAATATTTGTAGCTGGACCACCACTACTGCGAGTTGATGGTACACTGATATTTGTAGAGAATGATTTTTGATTATTCTGTTGATCCTTTAGAATAAAGGTAGTGCTGCCAGGCTGTTCGGATGCTGGCAAAAGTACCGTTGTAACAAAGTTTCCGTTATTATCTGATGAAAATGAGTCTATCTTGTCATTACCTACATACAAATCAAGACTGGCTTGTGCTGAAAAACTAAAACCGACTACCCGAATATGAGAATTTGGTGCCGGAGTTGCAGGAATTATTCTAAATGTTGATGTGTCAAGTATGCCTTTTGGTATTTGTGGTGGAGGTGGAGGAGGTGATGTTTTACCAGTGTCAGAATTATTGGTAGCACTACCACCTGGTTGTGAGATAATCTGTCCTCCTGGATTGGTATTGGTTGGTGGAATTCCGATCTGACCTGATTCACCATCTGATGTTTTCCAAGCTATGATTGGTGCTTGTTGATCTGTCTTGATTCCAAAAGATGTTGTTGTACCTGGTTCAAGTGGTGTTATTGCACTAAATGCCAAAGTGGTTGGTGAAGTCTTGACACCTGTCCAATCATTTTGTATGCTAAATGATTTGAAGGTACCAGTTCCGTTTATTTCTAAAGTGAGTGAAACAATGTTTCCAGTATTGTTTGCACTATTGCTAACTGAAATCATAGTTTGTCCTCCTGTGTTGGTTGCAGTTACAGTTACAAATTTTGAATCTGCATAAGCTGGGTATACCGCATATGTTGTAAATATACTGCCCAGAAGTAGAGCAAAAACAATGACCGATTTTAATAACACGTTACTCATGAATTCACAACCTCTCTCTAAATTAAATCTTAATAAGAAATTCTACTTTGTTATCTTGTATTCTAGTATGATTTATGAGTAAAGTACAAATGCTGATATTTTTTGTCTTATCTACTGCCTGTTGCAGCTGACTGGACCCCTAGATTTTGATTCTGTCTTATTCTTTCTGCAATCAATCTGTATAGTGACCTAAATTGGTCCTTTGTCTTGTCTGATAAAAAGTCTGTTTCTCCTAATACTATTTTTTCACAAATATATCTGCAAATATCTTCTCTGTCAAATTTCTCCCAGCCGAGATGTTGGTTTTCTTGCCAAATTTCATTTAGGTTATCTATTATGCTTTTCTTGCCCTTACTTGCTACTTGATCTTTGGTCAGTGTTACATATCCTTCCTTTCTTAATCTGACTTCATAAGTTTGGTTTACAGCATAAAGGTAATCGTCTTCCATTACAAGATCTTCGATGTATAATTTGGGTTGTCCTGCAAGTTCAAAAAAGACCATTTGTACTGATTTAAATTCATTTGATTGGAGCTCGGAAGAAATTTTTCTTGATTCTTCAGTATTGTCTAATAGAATGAAAGTGTCATATCCGTGATTTTTATAAAATATTGCAAGCGACATGACTGAATTCTTGTTGTATGCAGCAACTATGTTAAGTGGATTCATGGAAAGATTTGGATCTTTTAGGAATCTGTCAAATGCATTTAGATACATGCAATCTGACATAGTTTCAACTATTATTACAGGTCTAGAGTTGAAGCCTATTTGCTTGTCCACTATTGATTCTACAAGACCTCTTGACAGACCATACAATATTGGAATAAGGGTTTGATCGTCTGCATTCCAATAATCATAATAGATCTTACTTAGGTGTCTTCTCTTATCAAGTTCTACTACCAACAGATTTCCTTGAGTGTAATCAAATATCATAAAAGGTGAGTGAGTTGCATAAAGTATTTGATTGGAACCTGCAAGACCTTTTAGCAAATCTGAAATTCCTCTCTGTTGTGCGGGATGGAGATTTCTGGCAGGCTCGTCAAGCAAAAGTATTGCTTCCTTTAGTTCTGCCTTTTGTGTTTCTGCTGCAAAGTTTACAATAAATGAGAAAGTCCACTTGAATCCCTCTGCTCTTCTGTTGAGTAATCCTGTGTTTGTCACGGTGCCGTCTTTGTGAACATCTGATATTACTACACTCAATACATTTCCAGGATTCCATCTCAATTCTACATGGATGGGGTCTCCTTTCCACGCCGGGTTGAGTTTTTCGCTGAGCCTTCTGCTTGCAGTATGTAATAATTTTATCAATCTTGATGGACTATTCTGAACTTCTTCTAGCTTCTGGGCATCAAGCTCTGCTAGATAGAATAAATTATGTACAGTCTCTGCCTTGTCAAACTCTTCTACATACTCTAGTCCTTTTGATCTGATACCTTTTGTTTCTCTGACAAATTCTTCAAGATCAATATTTCCAAGTATCTTTTTGTAGTCTGAAAAGTAGACAAATCTTGGATGTAACTTGTCCTCTATGAAATTGTCTAGGGCAGAACGTTCGTTTGTTCCTATTAGCATGTTATCAAATATGGTTTCTAAATCTTGGTAGATGTCTTTCCATTCTGAAATTATTTTGGGTTCTTGGGATGCAAGCAGGTAGATGTTGTTGTTAAATTCGGCCATCATATCCATGAAAACTTCACGAGTTCGTGGAGGTGGGACATTTAGAAACTTGGTATCAACCCTAATTCGTATGGGGTTTGGCATGGCTTCCACAAAAGACTTGATTCTTTCTACAAAATTTTCCCAAGAGTTGAGTCTTTTACTTGCCTCTCCGCTGATTTTTACCTCACCAAAATCATATTGTACTCTAGGATGCTTGTTTGTCCTAAAGATCTTCATTTTTCTTATGTCTTGAAGATTTGGAAATTTTTCTCGAATTAATGAAGTCTCTTTCTCACTTAGTACAAACTCTCCCTCTGCTAATCTTACCTCTAACTTGAGCTCCTCATTCATTTCATCACACAAATCTAATTCAGAAAGTTTTGTATCCTTGTTAAGTAACGTAAGAGCTTCTAAAATTGTAGTTTTTCCACTTTCATTTCTTCCAACAAATGCCGCAAGATCTCCAACTTTGATTTCTCCTGAATCATGAATGCAACGATAACCTTGAACTCTAAATTTTCTAAGTCGCATCTAGCTGCTATTGGCTTGGCTGTGATTTAACTTATTCGTCAAATTTGTTACTTGAATCTTTTTCGACCAAATAGATATATGGGAACTAGAGCGGTTATACCATTAATTGGCAGTAAAAAAAATTGCTTATGTTGTTTTTGTCTTTCCTGTAATTGTATCACTGATCTTTGGAGGATATGTGTTGTCTGATGTTTTAGGACAACCTGATAGACAATTAAACCTGTGGCAATTCAAAGTTACATCTGATATCGGACAACAACAAGGAGATAAACAAATCCGACTCGTCAATCTTGTCAGCAATTATACAGTATCAACACCATTGAACTTTAGCGTAATGGTGAATGACACTTCATTTGATTGCGGTGACTTGTATATGACAATATACGATCCAAATGAATCTCCAAAACAGGTAGTTGTCCAGCACGCTTACTTTACACAATGTTTTGCACAAACTAATTCTTCTCTGCCAATTCAGGATACCTTTTCGTCTGTGATTGACAAACCGGGCATATATCAGATTATGGCACAAATGAAAGACAAGACCAATCAAAACAGCATTAGTGTGATGGCAAACATTAGGGTACAATAAGAAAATTATATGTTATTATATTGCACGAGTGTTAGTAATAACTGGAGTAATGTTATAATTTAGTGATTTATCATGGCTAAAAAAGAAAAAAAACCAATCAAAAAGGCTGAAGACAAGAAGGACATAGCCAAAGCAGAAAAGAAAAAAGAATTACCAAAAACTGGCAAGAAAGTAGAATCTGACAAGCCAGAAAAGAAAAAATCTAAAGACGATAAGAAAAAGGAGACTGAACTCTCCGAAGAAGAACTTGAAGCAATTGATGAAAAAGAGATCGAAAATTTTCAGATAGAAGGTCTTGATATGGAAAAATTAAAGACAACTGTCTTGGGCTTGGTTGCAAAACGTGGTGACAATGGTATGTTCCAAAGTGAACTCTGGAAAAAACTCAAACTCTCAAGCAGAGATGGCTCAAGACTTGCACTAAAGCTTGAAAGACAGCACTTGGTAAAAAGAGAAAAAATTCTTGAAAATGGACGTTGGACTTACAAACTAAAGATTGCACATGTACCTGTAACAACGCAATCAATAGAATCTGCTCCTTGTCTGATATGTCCTGTGGAATCAAAGTGTACACTTGAGGGAGAAATTAGTCCGAGAACTTGTCCTTTGATTGAACAGTGGGTGTTGACTGAACTTTCTACTAAAAAGGTAAAGAAATGAAATTAATCGATGCAAGGCGTGACTTGTATAGAAAACTAGCACACAAGGAAGGATATAGAAGCAGAGCTGCATACAAACTAAAAGAACTAAACACATCATACAGAATAATTGGTCCTGGATTTTCTGTCTTGGATCTTGGTTGTTCTCCTGGTGGATGGAGTCAAGTTGCACACGAGCTTGCAGGAAATAGGGGACAAGTCATGGGCATTGACAAATCATATGTCGAAGAAATTCCAGAAGTTCATTTTATCCGAGGAGATATTGAAGATGAATCTATTGTAGAGCAAGTTTTTGATTATTTTGGAGGCAAAGTGAATGCTGTTATCTGCGACTTGTCTCCTACAGTTACTGGAATGTGGGATGTAGATCACGGAAGACAAATCTCACTCAATTATGCTGCAAGTAAGATAGTGGATCAGGTGTTAGCAAAAAAAGGTAATGCACTATTCAAGGTCTTTGACGGTCAGTATTCTATTGAGTTTAGAGATTATATCCGAAAAAAGTTTGCCAAAGTACAATTGAGAAAACCTCAAGCAAGTAGAAAATCAAGCAGCGAATTATACTATGTCTGCTTGGGATATCTTGGAAACTAAACTAGAGATAAAATTTCATCTATAGTGGCATCTGTCTTGAATCCCGTTGGATTCATGCTCGTTCTTGTAGCCCTTTTGCCTGTCTCTTTGATCTTTTCTATTATCTTGACAAGAGATGGTGGGGCAGATTGTTTTCTATGTCCAATCTCGTCTAGAGTAAAATACGTTGGAGGCATGCCTATCTCTTCTTGACACTTTTCAAGAAACATTTTACAAGACTTGTCAACTGTCAAGTCTTTCTCTTCTGATATCATGGAATCTACAAAATCCTTGTCGTAGAGACTCTCTATCCATAAAGGCCCTGCAAGTTTTGCCTTTGAATTGCAAATGTTACATGTGTGTTCAACATCATGTACAACTTTTCTGTTTCCACAATTATCACAATGCAAAATATATCCCATGCAATTTTTGGTATTTGTTCTAACAAGTATTTTGACATAGGCTTTGTAGTAATGCATGTTATGCTGGACAAATAATGGTGATATCATAATGTCCATTCGGCCTGCAACTATATTCATGCATCCGATAATCAATCGTAGTGCAATCTCATTTCCGTATATTGTTCTAACAGGAGTTCCATGATACTTGCGTTGGCATGCTTCTGGAAATATTCCATGTAATACAGTCATGTCAGTAGCTGTTACTGACAAGAGTCCTCCATGAAATGTAGCCCTTATTGCACAATCAAGATAACGCGAGGGTGAACCAAATGGATCAACATCTACAATTGCACCACGTCCATCTCTTGTTGAGTGAAGACTCAAAAATCTACAGGCTTCATTTTCAGAAAAATCGCAGTTTGTAACTTGGTTTAACTTTGCAATGCTTTTTCCAATTTCGAGAGCTTGCTGGTTGACATCATTTACTATTACTTTGTCTATTGATTTTATTTCATTTGCAACTCTGATGCTTCTTGCTCCAATGCCTGCAAGTGAATCTAAAAAGATCTTTGGACCCTTGAAGTTTTTAAGAAATGCAGAATATGCTATTATGGAAAAATCTCTGCTAATTCTTGCCCTTGGGTTGAAAAATGCAGGTTCTTTTGGAGGTACTTTTTCTGATAACGATTCTTTTGGTACCAAAAGCTTTGTGCTTCCCTCTGTTATCTCTGCAAGTTCTGATTCCAATATGTTGCCTTGTCCAAATTGATTTAATAAATTGAAATGTAGACACAGAATGCTGTTAAAACAACAGAATTGGCCGTTAATTTTTTTCTCAAATGAGAAGAAAGTCTTTTGCCTCAAAAAAGCCTGAAAGCTCCTTTGAGAGCTGATCTGAGAATATTCCTAGGATCTCAAAATCACTTGGTGAAAGAGATTTCTCACTAAACATGGCTAAAACTGCTACGACTGTACCCTTGTATAATATTGGATATCCTGCAAAAGACTTGAGTTTCTCCTTTTTTGCCCAATCATGATATTTTATTCTGGGATCATGTACAACATCATTTGAAACTACGGGTTTCTTTGTCTTTGCAATAGAACCGATTTTTAGAGAGTTTTGAGATACTCTGGAAAATTCTCCATCTATGTTCTTGTATTTACCTGCGCTGTATTTTAGAATCAACGTTTTTGATTTCTTGTCATAAAACCAAATTCGTGCAAATTTGGCATTAAAATATTTTACAAGACTTTCGACTATGGATTGGAGTCGATCATTTAGGTTGTCATGCTTTTTTAGGGAATTTAATATGGTGTATACTTGTAGCTTTTTTTCATTAGTTGCATGTTCATCAAATAATACGTAAGGTGAAGATTTGGTAGCCTTTGATTCGTAGGAGCGAAAGTCAGATATTATATCTGCAAATCTGTTTAGAAAATTGTTTGTTTCAAGGTCGTATTGTTCTATTGACGAGAAAACAAAATGACAAATCCAATTAAAGTCTCCACTCAGTCTTGCTGAATAGATGCAAAAGGGAGATTCATTCAGATATCTTGTTAATCTATCAATTCCATCTGCGATATTTCTTGAAAATTTGAATTTGACAAGTATTGTTCTATTGACTTTTTCTGATACTAGATTTGGATTCAAAATGACAGAATATCCTAGAATGGATTTATTCTTGTCCAGTCTTCCAAGTCTCTGTCGTACCGCTCTGTCCGTAATTGTAAAGCCCATGCCTTGAAGCGTGCCGGCTATCTCTTGTGAGGAAACTCTAGCATTTCTTCCTAAATGTGAAAGTATTACCTTGTCTATCTCGTCGAGCATAATTTTACATTGATATGTGTTATTAATATTAATTTCCGATCTGGAAATTAGAGTGTGTATTGAATGATGTTATACTGTGATTTTGCTTCCAAATTGGAAATTTTGAACAATAATTCTTTCCATCGTAAATATAGCAACGAATCACGATAAGTATGCAATGAATAAACTAACCATCAACAAATTTGCTATATTGGTGATCCTAATGATAGCAGTCCCCGAAGCTGTTGGCCATTCCCTTTTTGAGCGAGCACACTCTCCTGACTCATCTGTAAATGCCGCAATTGCCTTTACGGATAATCTGCGTGATAACTCTGATAAGAATGGAGTATGTCATCTGGCACTAGAAAATGATCAATCAGATGCTAACATAGCACGAGCAGCTGGCCTGCAGGGAAAATATGGCGATCTTTCTTGTTAATTTTTTTACAATATTTTTTATGATGAAATGATCGTTTGACTCCTAAAATGATTTAATATGTCTGCCCCCGAACAAATCAAATATGCTAGTCTGCGGAGTTGACGATGCAGGTAGAGGTTCAGTCTTGGGTCCGCTTGTAATAGCTGGAATTTCTATTGAACGAAAAAACATAAAACAACTTGTTAAGATTGGTGTCAAAGATTCAAAACAACTCAGTCCTCAATTGCGAGAAAAATTATATGATAAAATACTAGATCTTGTGGAGGGATATTACGTTGCAAAAATTCCTCCGAAAACGATAGACAAGAGTGTTAACAAAAACCTGTTAAACCAACTTGAAGCAGATTATATGGCCAAAGTTATAAAAAAACTAGAGGCAGGTTCATCGTATGTTGATTCATGTGATGTAAATCCAAAACGGTTTGGTTTGTATATTTCAAATCTTGCCAAGACTGGAAAAATCATCTCAAGTCATCATGCTGACCAAAAATATCCTGTGGTCTCTGCAGCTTCTATCCTTGCCAAAGTAAACAGAGATAAGGCTATAGAAAAACTACGAAAGAATCATGATTTGGGAAGTGGATATCCGTCTGATCCTAAAACTATGCGGTTCATAAAACAATGGATATCCCAAAATGGAAACGTGCCTGTATTTGTCAGAAAGAGCTGGAAACCTGTCAAAATTTTGTTAAACGCATCATCCTAGATATTTTGCTATAATCATACCATGGTCCCCTTCATAGGGTTCCAAGTTTATCTCTTGGACTATCTCAAAGTTGGCAGATAGTTTTTTGGCCTCTGAGCGCATTACCTGTGCTGGTTCTCTTGTAACGTCAATACTCCTTGTTTTTATTACTAGCATCATGTATCCGCCTTTTTTCAGATATGTTTTGCAATTTAGTATTGCAATTTCTGTCTGGTCTGGTTGGGCAATATCGACATAGACGACATCAACAGGACCATACACTGAAAAATATTCCTTGGGACTACGGGCATCTTGTAAAATTGGAACAATGTTTGATCTAAATGTAGCCACTCTTTCCAAAAAATCTCTTGCAACTCGGCTTGAATGTTCTACTGCAAAAACAATTCCACTTGGACCAACGATATCTGATACATGGCTTGCAGTTGTTCCAGTTGATACTCCGAGATATAGAACTGTGGATTTTCTAACGATGGGCAAAACCTCAAGACCATTCATTATGGCAGCACCAAGTTTGCTGCGATAAGGATCCCATGCTCTAAATTCTTCATCATCTATCTTGACTAATTTTTCTCTATAAACTTGATTTCCGGGCACGAGATTTATGGTTGCAAGTCTCTTTTCCCCTTCAATTTTTACCCAAAAAATATTATCTTCTTCGTTTTCCAAACTTCTTTCTCTTGCTCTTTTGCCAATCGTTTCTCTTTTCTCCGCCGCCACCTCTTCCTCCGCCTCCTCCACCGAATCTTCTATCTCCGTCTCTTCTTCCTCCGCCTCCAAATCGTCTATCTCGTTGTTCTTCATTTCTACGTGGTTGGAAGGCTGGTCTCTCTGGTTGGTCCTTGTATTTTTCTCCTATCTCGGTAACACGTATGTTGAGTTTTTCAAGTAATGTATCATTTCTTCCTGCACCAAAGACATCCACTCTGGCACCAATTGCAGCTTTTGCTGCTATTGCTCTTGCAATTTTACCTCTTTGCCATCGTGGAGCAGCATGAACTAGTTGATGTTGAAATAGTAACCCGTGTTTTGGTGGCTGTGCCCCTGTCTTGAGAGCTCGAAACAGCGCCTTTTCAGCACCGAGAACTTGGATGGTACTTGCAGGCATGGTTGCAAGTCTTTTCAGACTGCCTGCTTTGGCAAGTATTCTGGCTCCTACTGCAGAGCCAAGTATAACTGAAATGTTTGGTGCAACCAACTCCATTTGTGATTCAATGTGTTTTTCTAATGACTGTCTTAGATCAAAAAGTTCCAAGATCTGTTTTGCAATGCTTTGAACTATGACAAAGTTTTCGTCTGAGATTTGACCACCTCTACTCTTTTTTTGCAGTAGGGATAACATCTCCGCTTTTTCTTCTGGAAAGCCTGCTGCAAGATATGTATCCTGAGTGAGATTATCTCTTCTTCCTGCCATTACAATTTTTGAATATCCACTGATTGTATCTATCATGTTATCAAGTTCTGGAAAATGTAATCCATACCATTCTCTTAATCTAGAACTTAGCAAGTTGATCATCTTGTCAGTTTCATCTAATGTGTTAATTGCCTGAATTATGTGCAAGTCCGGACTTTCGGAAATCTCTGTAACTCTTGATGATGAAAGGCTTAGTGCAAAGTCTCGTAGTTTTCCTCTTGCATCTCCTTCATTTGTTGCAAATCCTGAATCTACAAGGACTCGCAATTTTGAAGACTGGATTGTCTCTATCTTTTTTTCTTCCATAATGTCTGCTTCAATTGATTTTTTTCGCAAGAGTTTCAAAAGAGAAGAATCGTTTACGACAACAATACTTCCCAAATTGGCAAGAAAATGTTCCAGTTCATTGAGGCTAGCTTGTTCTTTTTTTAGCTCTACATATTGTGTAGCTGGATTTGAAAATGGAAATGATTTTACACATTTGTTATCATCAAAAACTGCAATACCTAACTCTGTTAAAATGACAGAATGCATAGAGTGCATTTTCATGGCTTACTAAAAAATGTAACATTATAGATCCTAGAACTATATCAAACGTTATAAGACAACTATTTTTTATTATTAGAAGTGAGTCCTGACATCTCAACCAATGTGGGTCCAATTGCACTTGAGAGACCCACTATGCTTGCGTCTGGTATTCTTGGTATATCGCTTGATGTTTTTGGCCGTCTATATAAGGAAGGAGCAGGAGCACTTGTTACAAAATCACTGAGCAAGGAACCATGGGATGGATATCCCAACCCAACTATAATTGGATTAAAACATGGATATCTTAATGCAGTTGGATTGTCAAATCCTGGTGCGCCATATTTTGCAAAAATGTTATCACCGAATCAAACAGTTCCAATAATTGTTAGTCTTGTTGGTTCTATTCCAGAGGACTTTACATTCATGATAAAACAATTTGAAAGTGTCAAGGTTCTTGGGTATGAACTTAATCTATCCTGTCCTCACGTTGAAAAAGTTGGACTCGAAGTAGGTGATGATCCTGAACTTGTTCACACCATAGTCAAATCTGTAAAAAAAGAATCAAAGGTGCCAGTGCTTGCAAAAGTTGGTCTTGGCTCTTCAGACTATCTAGAAACTGTGAAAACTGCATGTGAAAGTGGAATTGATGGTATCACTGCAATAAACACATTACGTGCAATGGCAATTGATGTAGAAACTGCACGACCTATTTTGAGTCATAAAATTGGCGGATTATCTGGACCTGCAATAAAACCAGTCGCTGTAAGATGTGTCTATGAAATTTCATCCAAGTTTGATATTCCAGTTATTGGTTGTGGTGGAATCTCAAGTTGGGAGGATGCAGTAGAATTTCTACTTGCAGGATCAAGTGCAGTACAGATTGGTAGTGCTGTTGGGGACAAATGGACTGGAATCTTCTCTGAGATAAATGATGGAATATCAAAATATATGGAAAAAAAGAACTTTAAAAAATTAAGTGAGATGATTGGACTTGCAAAAAAGTTTTGATACGCCAAAAATTGTGACAATAGAAAAGGTGGTTGACGAAACCCCAACTGTACGTACTCTATTTTTCTCAGATGATGTATTGTCCCAAGTTCTTCCAGGACAGTTTGCAATGGTGTGGATACCCGGAGTAAATGAAATTCCAATGAGTGTAATGATATCACAAGAAAATGGCAAGGCTGCATTTACTGTAAGAAAACACGGACTTGCCACGACGGAATTGTTTTCAAAGAAGGTTGGAGACCAGATAGGTGTCAGAGGACCGTATGGAAATTCGTTTACTATCAAGCAAGGAAAATTACTTTTAGTTGGTGGTGGAACTGGACTTGTTCCTCTTATACGACTGGTCACATTTCTAAAGAAAACTGATGATGTGACAATTGTAATGGGGGCAAAGACAAAATCTGAAGTCTTTTTTGAAGTACTAGGAAACAAATTACTTGAAGGCACTTTACACAAAGTAATTGCTGTTACAGAAGATGGAAGTTATGGACAAAAAGGTCTTGTAACAGATGTGATGGAAAAATTATTCCAAGAAAACAAGTTTGATGCAGTATATACATGCGGTCCTGAAAAAATGATGCACAAAGTTGTCCAGATTGCATCTTCGCACAAGACCCATGTTGAGGCAAGCATTGAAAGAATGATGAAGTGTGGAATTGGAATTTGTGGTAGCTGTTGTTTTGGCGATGTAATGGCATGCAAAGATGGAACTGTCTTTGATGGGCAAACTCTACTTGCAAACAAAGAGTTTGGGTATACTCATAGGAGTAAATCAGGCGTGCTTGATAATTATTAAAAAGTGGAAATTCCGGAAAACTTAAAATGCTATAAAAAGCCATCCAAATTGAAAATTGGCTAAGATTGTATTAACTGCAGACCGTACATTGATGTCTCCTTATCGTGGGATATCCTTAGCAACTTTCTTTGGTTGTGCTCCAGCAGTGGATCCACATAGACCAAAAAACAGTTTCTGGTATTATATTCTAAAAGATCAAGTAACTCCCAAAGTTCTCTTTGACTTTATCTGCAATCCTATAGGTCAAAAGAACGGTGTTGCAAATTATGCTCCATATGGATTAAGAAAAGTGGAAGCAGCTCTTCTCCGAGATGGATACAAGAGAGAAGAAGTCGTGGTGGCACACCCTGATCATGTGGACAAGTTCATTGGTCCTGAAACCGAAGTGGTTGGAACCTATGAAATGGATCCTCTCGGAATGGGTCCTGTAACTATGACATTTACTTATGGTAGAAAACAGACCTCATATGATGAATTTTACAATCGCGATTTACACATGAAGATAAATGCTGCAAAAAAGAAAAACGGAAGTCATGCCAAAGTAATTGCTGGCGCTTCTGGAACTTGGCAGTATAACTATGATCCAAAGAAGATCCAAGAATATGGATTGTATGCAGTACTAGAAGGAGAACTTGGTGGCATTGCACCGGAAATTGACGGACATGCTGGTGAATTCTTCAATAAATTAATTGCTGGAGAATTTGAAAACATGAATCCATTTGTCAAGAGTGATTTCAAAGTTGAAGTAAAAGAATTTGGAAAAGATGAAGAAAAGTTCCACGGTAGATTCATTCACTATTGGGATGAACCAGATGTTGAAAGTATACCAAACATTGTAGAACCAAGCATGCACGGAATGGTAGAGGTTATGCGAGGATGTGGACGAGGTTGCAAGTTTTGTGATGTTACACTACGACCATTGAGATACTATTCACCTGAAAAAGTAAAGCAAGAGATTGAGGTAAACATAAAGAAAGGAGGTCAGCGTAACGCATGGCTTCACAGTGATGATATCTTCGTTTATGGTCTTGATCCAAGAAAGACCAAGAACATGGCTCCAAACAGAGATGCATTAGAGGAACTCTTCAAAGCAGTCATGTCGTGTGGAATTGAACATACAAACCCAACTCACGGTACCTTGGCTGGTGCAATTGCTGATGAAAAATTACTACCAAATCTATCCAAGATAATCAAATCTGGTCCTAACAACAAGACTGGAGTTCAATGTGGGTTTGAAACAGGAAGCTTACGATTAATTGGAAAATATGCAGACAGAAAACTTGCTCCATACAAACCCGAGGAATGGCACTGGGTTGTAAAAGAAGGAGTAAAGACACTAAATGAGAATCACTGGATTCCAGCGTTTACACTAATCATGGGTCTTGATAACGCAGAAACAGAAGAAGACGGATGGGATACAATACGTCTCATCAATGAACTAGAACTAGAACAACCAGAATCTCAGTTTACTGTGACTCCACTTACATTTGTCCCAATTGGATTACTAGAAAAATCAGAGTTCTTTGATATTGGAAATGAATTGACTGCACCGCAACTTGGTGTCATGTACAAGACATGGCAACACAACTTCAAGTATGGAATCCAAAAGTTCATGGACAAGACAGGAAGCAACAATACTTTCAAGAAAAAGGCATTCACAGGTCTTGCAAGAGCCCTGGGTGGTGTTCCATTGACTGCAATGGAAAAATATGCAAGAAGAAAAGGTCCAGAACACGAGAGAGTAATTGAAACCATCAAGACAAAGTACTGGTAAATTTTTTACCAAAACCAAATACATAAATTGAATTAAAATGAAACTTTATTCGTGCCAACTCACGGATCGCTTACTAAAGCAGGAAAAGTAAGAGGACAAACTCCTAAGGTTCCATCAAGAGAAAGACATGGAACAATATCCATTACACGAAACAAGGACAATTTTAGAAAAAGATTCGTCCTAAAAAGAGTCCCAGGCCAAAACAAACCTGGTCAAAGAAGAAGAAAGTAGAATTTTAAATCATCTGCATTTACTGGTACAATAATTGATTTTCTGTATTTTGATTCATTTGAATATCTAGCCTAGATGTCAACTGTAAAACCTGTCTTTTGTAAATGAAAAAATCATCAGATTCTAGCGGTGTTCTTTTGAGCCAAAACCCAAAAGAACTACCGCCAGTATAGAATCTGCAATTATTTACTATGAGGTATGGATTGAAAAGAATGCGTTTGTTCATTTTGAACTGGCAAACGATCTCTAATGGTTTTATGTCGTCAAGTATTATTATAAAATAAACACAATGAAACCGTGGATATTAGGGACTTGTGTCATAGTGATGGTGTGATCGTGCACTAGAAAGACACATCCACGGTTCCATACCTAATTGGTTTTTGTCGTATAAAAGACTCGATTAACTATGTTAGTTGAATTATAAAGAAAAATGCTATCTACTTTTTTTCTACTAGGACTGGTAAAAATAAGAGAATTGATCTAATACAAAGTGCTAGTCAACAAACTTTGCAATCGACTATTTTTATTAAATGTCTAGCAAATCCATGGGATGATTAAAACAAATCCATCATTGGATACGATGGAAAAATATTATGAATATTATCATGAGCAAATTAAAAAAATGAAAAAACTAACAGATGGTTTTTCTGATGATGGTACATCTGATCCGTATGTGCCGGTCATTTTCAGTGCCTTGAAATTCATATTTGCATTCATGGATAGTGAGGCTGGGATGACTATAGCAAGTATCCAAATGATTAAAAAAATCTCTGAAATGATTGATCAAAGGGCAACACAAGAGCAAATGCGTGAACAGATACAGATTATTGAAAAAAGAGTGGTTACTACATTGGTTCCTATGGATGAGTTGATTAAAAAAGCAAAGGCACTCCAGGATGCGGATCCTGGCTATATTGGATAAGTAGCGGTATTATCTGTAGTATGTGTGGAACTTTTTATTTTAATGAATACAGAATTTTTTTACAACATTCATAATTTTGGCCATATCGATAGGTTTTGGAAGAATTGCTGATGCGCCACAACCGTCTATTTCATCTTCAACATTGATAGAACCAGTAACCAAAACTATTGTTGATTTAGGATCATATTCTCTAATTTTTTCCAATCCGTAGAATCCATTGTATTCCGGCATCATTGCATCAATGAATACTATGTCAGGATGAAGTTTTTTGTACAACTCAACAGCTTCTTGACCGTTAGACCCTTTACCTACAACCTCAACATTATTGAAATAAAGTAATTCTGAAAAAACATTTTGTATCTCTTTGTTATCGTCTATTACCAGTGCTCTGATTCCCAAGGTCGTTCTATATAGATTATAATGTGATTATTAGTTGGAGTTTGTTTTTTGCACGCAAGCTAAAACTAGACATTTACAATTTGCAAGGTAGTGTGAATAATAACAAAATGGAAGATTGAACGGTGAATTTGGAGATCGTGAGAAGGTAGCTAGAGGATTGAAAAAGAAAGATTTACCTTTGATTAATGACTATCAGTTATTTCACAGTTACAGGCACACCTGGCACTTGACGGTAAAACTCGGAGTGAAACATGTGGAATTACGGTACAATGAGAAAACAAGTGGAAAACCTTAATTCAAAATTCTGTGATACAAAACAATATAACATAAAATTATAAAATACGGTACATGCGTGCTTTAGACACAGAAAAAAGAATTGCATTTACGGCTTGTATTGAAGTAGTTTTAATGAGAAGCGGTAATACCAAACATCACGCAGTTTTGGCTAAGCTTGAAGCATATTACAACTGTGATGGTTTACAACTTCTCGAGAATATAGAAAATCTGCGAGATGTATTGAAAGAAGTATATGGTACAAGCTATGATTCTATCTTGGAAAACATCATGGTAGAAACTGACCAGTTAGATGATATTGATGAATTCAAAACTCGTTTTTCCAAAATCATGAAAAATTAATCATGTCCCGCTGAAAAATACGTCAAAATTATGAGTGATGTTTAAGTGGTTGGATTTGTATCTAATTGGAGACATGAATGATCAATCAATATTGCTGAAAATTAAAACAAATGTTTTGTACATGTTAGCAATGTATACGTCTAGGCTTTCGGCATATTTGCCAACATATCTGATAAGGTTTGTTCATTAGGTCATGTTCCTACAAAAAACAGGTTGAATTATGTCCTATCAACCGAACAGATCGTGAAAAAGTTGTAAGAGGGATTAAGAAAGATAGTTCAGTTTTGTTTTCAGGTTATCAGATGTACCATAACTTCTTACGACCTCATATGGGATTAGATGGAAAAACGCCAGCGGAAGCCTGCGGAATAAAGATTGAGGGCAACAACAAATGGTTGACAGTCATTCAAAACGCCAGTAACAAAATCAATTAATTCTAAAATTATCGCTTATTTTTGATTGTTTCAATTAGATATACAACTAATATTGAAATTGTGATTAAAATGAATTGAACGCAAACCCACGTAACAACACTTCCATCAAATAATTTTGTATCAAGTAGACAATTGAGAAAAGTAGTTTCTGTTGAATTATGATATATTGCTTGATGAACACATTCCATCTCTTGCCATTCTTGATGATTTTGTAAGATGCCAAATACTAGGTTGCCAGTAGCCATTATCATCAATACTATTACGTTGGATGTAGATAGAATACCTCTAAATTTAATCATGCAAAGTTTAGGAATTTTTAATAGATATACTAATTGGTTGAATTTTTAACAACCGAACGGAACAAAAAGAAAATAACCGAAGAGGTAAAAGAACCTTAAAGCAGTACCTTTATTAGGTACTGGTACCGTACCATACGGTAAGATGGACGATTTAAGATTAGAAAATCTAGATGGGGTAGGCCCAGTAACTTCCAAGAAGCTAAGCGATGCAGGAATCCATAACATATTGGATCTTGTTGTAAGAGGACCAGTGGACATATCAGAAATTACTGGTATGGATCTTGATGCTGCTGTAAATCTCGTAAACAAAGCAAGACAACAGCTAATTGACAATGGTCAAATTGCTAAAGAATTTGTCTCAGCAACTGAGATCTACAAAAGAAGACAAGACATTGGAAAGATCACAACAGGAACTAACGCACTTGATACTTTATTTGATGGTGGAATTGAAACACAAGCCGTAACTGAGGTTTATGGTGAATTTGGTGCTGGCAAGACACAACTTTGCCATACCGTGTGTGTAACTGTTCAAAAGCCAAAAGAAGAAGGCGGGTTGGATGGCGGTGTATTGTATATTGATACGGAACACACATTCAGACCAGAAAGAATTGTTTCAATTGCAAAAGCAAAGGGTCTTGATCCAGAAAAGGTTCTTGACAGAATTATGGTAGCAAGAGCATACAATAGCGCTCATCAGGAATTAATCCTACAAGAAGCAGGTCCTGTAATTGAAGAGAATAAAATCAAATTAATAGTTGTAGACTCTGCAGTGGGTCTATTCAGGGCAGAATTCTTGGGACGAGGTACTCTTTCTGTAAGACAACAGAGACTGAATAAATTCATGCACTTGCTTTCAAGAACTGCCGAAACATACAATGTGGCAGCAATAGCAACAAACCAAGTTCAATCATCGCCTGACCAATTCTTTGGTGATCCAACAAGACCTGTTGGAGGAAACGTTGTGGCACATGCCTCAACATACCGTGTTTACCTCAAGAAATCAGGTAAGAAGAGAATTGCCAGAATGGTTGACAGCCCACATCATCCAGAACAAGAGGCTCTCTACACACTAACTGAAGGTGGTGTAGCAGATCCAGAGGATGAAACAAAGAAGAAAAAGAAAGAAGACGCTGAAGAATAGTGGTCTCATCCTGTTTCCGGGTGGAAGTGCAGTACTTCCATACCGTCCAATTTTTCCTTTATACCCAGTAAGTGTTAAATTATGGTCATCTCAAGTCTTAGCGATTAATGGCTACTAAGAAATCCAAGGGTCGTTCACACGGCTTTATGCATAAATCACGATCCGTTATGACTAAGGAAGAAGTACGAGGTGTATCTTTCCTACTTAGAGAGTATGCAGTAGGAGACAAAGTTTTGGTAATCATAGATCCTTCACAACACAAAGCATTGCCACATAGACGATATCATGGAAAGGTGGGAACCGTAACAGAAACTGGTAGAAGGACAGTAAAATTAACAGTCAATCTTGGAAACAGGCCAAAAACCTTAATCACTAGATTAGACCATATCAAACCATTCGGTGTTGTAGCCTAGATGGAAGAAGTAAAAAAGAAACAAGGCATTTCTATTCCTGAAGTAAAAGAAATTATGGAAAAAGTTGATACTGAATCAATGGACCAAATTCAAAGATGGACCTATGATTATGTTACCAAATTTTCAAAAATTGATGCCAAGGCTGCAAAGAAACTCAAGCAGCAACTTGTAAAAGAATGTGGTATACAAGAAGAAGAAGCAGTAGAAATTGTAAATAATCTCCCAAGTACTGAAGCTGAATTGCGAGCATTTACTTTTGGCTGGAAAAAATTAATTCTTGCTGAAACACTCGACAAGATGCTAAAGATAATCAAGGAGAACTCTTAAGCTTAGGAGTACGGTTTATCTTGGAACATTCTCAAACTAGAAAGTATGAGGAATACGCATACGTATTGGATTTTGTCACAAGGGGTAAATCAACTACTGTGCGAGGACGAGACGGAATAATTGTTACAGCTATTGGAGAAGAGAGACTAACCATACTTGAATTACTTGCATTGCCAAACTCTACATTTGAGATTGGAGAACGAGTCTACATTGGAAAAGAAGGAAGAACAAAAATTCTTTCAGTGCTTGGCAGACTAGAACATGAACAGATATCATCTTCTGCACAGAGTGAACTAAATGCAGTGATAGAAAAAATTGTTATACAAAACGAAAAAAGATTCGTAGATTATCTCAACAATGCACAGCCACTCACTCCAAGAATTCATGCACTTGAGCTGATACCTGGAATTGGAAAAACCTACATGAAAACAATGCTAGAAGAAAGGGAAAAGAAAAAGTTTACCGACTTTAAGGACTTGCAGGAAAGAGTTGGACTAAAAGAGCCTGCAAAACAGATTGCAAAGAGAATCATCGAAGAGATAACGGGAGAAACAAGGATGAGTCTCTTTGTTAGAAAATGATCAAACGCAGATCACTTGGACAGCATTTTCTAATAACACAATCAATCGCAAAATCAATAGTTGACTCTGCTGGTATAACAAAAGATGACATTGTTCTTGAGATAGGCACAGGCAAAGGTATTCTGACACCACTTCTCTGCCAAAATGCAAAGCAGGTAATTTCTGTAGAAAAAGACCCACTTCTATATTCTCAGGCAAATGATGTTTTTTCACATGTACCAAATCTAGTCTTGGAAGAAGGTGATGCTTTCAAGAAAAATATCGGGTTTACAATTCTTGTCTCAAATCTTCCCTATTCTGAGAGTCGAACTGCAATAGAGTGGCTTGTTCAAAAAAAATTCAAGCGTGCCATTATAATGGTTCAAAAAGAGTTTGCTCAAAAGCTAGCCAAAACCGATGGCAAAGAGAGAAGAGCAGTATCAGTTCTTGCAAACTATTGCCTTGATATTGAAAATGTCTTGGATGTGAAAAACACAAACTTTAGGCCGCCTCCAAAGGTTGACTCGATTGTGATATCGATTGTACCAAAACATGTACTCTCAAGTCAAACAGTGCATGCTGTAAACAAGTTATTTTCATTTAAAAGAAAGACCATACGCAATATTGGGAAAAAAATGGGAATAGAGATTGATTCTGATAAAAGACTTGAAGAAATGCCTGATGGTGAGATAATTGAAATTGCAAAAAGAATCAAGTAATTACTATGTGCCAGCAGAAGATTCTTTTTTCTTTGATGATTATTTACAAAATAAAACAGGCAAGGCTGCACTAGACATTGGAACAGGCTCTGGAATTCTTGCAAATACTTTATCAAAAAATTTCACACTTGTTGTCGCAACTGACATTAACATTATTGCTCTACTAAAAGCACATGAAACAATTGACAACTGTATCTGTTGTAATGCAGCTGATGCAGTGCACATTGATTTTGATCTGATTGTGTGTAACTTGCCATATTTGCCATCTGATGAACTGCTTGACATCACAGTAGATGGTCTACATGACGGTACAGAAATTCCAAGTGTTATAATAAAATCTGCCAGTCAAAGAATTGAAAAAAATGGCAAGATGGTGTTTCTGACCTCATCTCTTGCCAAGTATGATGCTTTGATAAAATTGTCCGAGTCTCTTGGGTTTTATGTTGCCATTGCTGCAAGAAAGAAATTGTTCTATGAAGAATTGATTATAATTGAATGCACCAAGAACTAAACCCTAATATGATTTTCTTACAAAAAGTACATCTAGTTTATCTGTAAAGGAGAGAAATTGACATTGTTGAGATTTCACTATTTGGTTTGTGCTGTTGCTGTAACTACAATTTTTTATTCCATGTGGTTTCCAAGCGCACAGGCATATGATGCCCAAGTGATCATAGTAAATGGAACTGCAAATCATTGTATGCCTAATCTCTCATGCTACAACCCATTTGAGGTAAATGTCTCAGTCGGGGATACCGTTACCTGGACAAATCATGATAACCGAACCCACACTGCTACTGCTGGAACCTCAAATTATGGCCCGCAAGGTGTCTTTGACAGTGGAATCATATTGCCAGGACATTCATTTACCCAGTTCTTTGGCTCTGTTGGAAAATATCCATACTATGACAAGACTGACACGTGGCCTTCTGGATTGATTGTAGTGTCAACTGGATTTTCACATGCCGAACTTTCCTGGGTTCCTAATTCTCTTAAAGTTGAAAAACAAAACTATACTTCAAATGGCCTTGTCATAACAAAACAGATTCAAAACACTGGAAACGCTGATGCGCATTCTATAGTATTTACATTAAAAATAAAAAATCAATCTTCGCTTTTTTACAATAATTTTGTTAAACTAGATGTTCCTGAAAATCAAAGTGTTCCTGTAGCATTTGTGTGGAGTAATGTTCCAAGTGGACAGTACCAACTGTTCTTTGATGCAAATGCTGCAAACACTATAGGTGACATGAATGCAAACGATGAAAGATCACTTGATCTAATATCTGTCCCGCCTTCTTCTTCTTCTTCACCTGTACAAGACCAGTCTTTACCAATTACCAATCAAAATTTTACCATTCATGATAATGCTGCAGCTGTTCCAGAATTTGGTTCTACATCATTTTTTATTCTGATTGTATCTGTAGTATCTGTTCTAGTCTTTGCAAAATCTAGGTTGAATGCTAGTCTATTTTCGTAGTTTCTGTTTTGCAATCTCTATTATTGCATCTGTCATTTGTGTTGTAGTTGCACTTCCACCAATGTCAAATGTAACATACTTGCCTTCATTGATTACTTGATCTGTTGCAGCAAATATTGCATCTCTGATGTGAGTCTCACCTAGATATTCTACCATCCATGCTCCTGATAGTACTGCTGCAGTTGGATTTACCTTGTTTAGACCCTTGAATGATGGTGCACTTCCATGAGCGGCTTCAAACATGGCAAACTTGTCTCCCATGTTTGCAGAATAGACTAGTCCAATGGAGCCAATTATGCCTGATGCCAATTCTGATATTATATCCATGAAGAGATTAGTGCTTATCAGAACTGAACCGTTGAACTGTTCTGGTTTTATGACCAGTTGCTGGGTCATGTTGTCTATGTATAATTCCTCAATAGCTATTCCAGGATTTGCCTTGGAGGCCTTTTCTACTTCCTCCCAGAATATACCATCGGTAACTTTGAGAATGTTTCTCTTTGTTATTGCAACCATTTTGTTCATGTGATATTTTTTTGCCCATGATACTGCAGAATTGATAAAACGACTACTTCCTTGTCTTGTTATCTTTCTAATTGCAATTGCAGCATCATCTGATACTTTGAATTCAATTCCGGTGTAGAGTCCCTCAGTTGCTTCTCTAAAGCACACAAAGTCTAGCGTCTTGTCTGGAGTTATCCTCTTGTATGTCTTGATTGGTCTGATGTTTGTATATAGATCAAATTTCTGTCGTAGTGTTACTGCAACACTTCTTGGAGAATTTGGCTTGGGAATTGTAGTTGTGGGACCCTTGAAACCTGCATCCGAGTTTTCCAAAATTTTCATTGTTGCATCTGGAATGTATGTCTCTCCGCCATACTTTTCCCATTGTTCAGATCCTGCTTCACACAAGATCAATTCAGTTTGAGTATTACATGCCTTCAACACCTTTAACATTGAATCAACAATCTCTGGGCCAATACCGTCACCCTTGATTATTGCAGCCTTTTTTCCCAAATCAGGCGAAATTGTAGTAACAGCATATTTAACTCTAACTAGAAAATTATTTGCGAAATTTATTGTATAATGCTAAAGCTTAAACTCCTCATTGATTGGACATTTTGTTAATGAAAATAGTGCAGATCTCAGACATTCATGTAGGTGCTCAATTCAAAGAAGAAACCTTTGACTTGGCAGTAGAGGAGATAAACCAACTCAAGCCATCTGTTATTGTAGCAACAGGTGATCTCACAAATGAGGGATTACTCAAGGAATATGAAAAATGCAAGGCCAAGTTCTCTCAATTTGATGTTGAAAAGATAATTGCAATGAGTGGGAATCATGATTATAGAAATACTGGATATCTTTTATTCAAAAAGTTCTTCCCTTTTGATTCTGTAAATGAACTAGATGATGATACAATACTTGTAACACTTGGTACAGCACGACCTGATAGAGATGAAGGTGAGATAGGATTTAGACAAAACCTATGGCTTGAAAGAACTATGAAGAAATACGAAAACAAGACAAAGATACTTGCGATGCATCATCATCTGATTGGCGTTCCTGATACTGGAACTGACAGAGTAACTGTAATAGATTCTGGAGATGCACTACGTACTGCACTTGCAAGTAAGATAGACCTCGTAATATGTGGCCACAAACACAGACCATGGTTTTGGAATTTCGGAAATTTATCAATAGCAAATGCTGGAACTGTATCTTCTGAAAGAATGAGGGGATTGTTTGATAACACATACAATATTATCACTGTTGAAAAAGGCAAAATCAAAGTGGATTTGAAGATTGTAGGCGGAGAGAAAATTCATCTCAAGGATCTTGTAGAAAACTACAAACGTTTTGGCGAAGAATAGGGAAATTCATTCTAGCTCTGGTTCCAAAGTTATAATAACAGTTTAAATTTCAGCAAACATCGTGCGGGGGTCGCCTAGCCTGGTAGGGCGTGGGATTGCTAATCCCATGTCCGTAAGGACCCGTGGGTTCAAATCCCACTCCCCGCGCTTTTTGCGATCTACGCTTAAACTTAATAAACCGAATTTCGCGAATTTATTCAATGGTAAGGAGAAAAACAGTAAAACCAAGATCTAGCGGTCCAAAAAACGTTACAACCGGCCTCTGTCCTAAATGCGGTACAATCGGAAAAATTTTGATAATAGGATTGATTGGAAGTGAAAAAGGCAAATGCCAATCATGTAACGGTGAATTCACACTATAGAAAATACTGACAAAATCCTCAACAAAATAAACCATAAATTTTTAAGGTCATATCTAGTGAAGAGTAAACATATGCCAGGCGAAGACGAATCAATTTATGAAAGAGTAGCTAGACTTGAAGATGAAGTAGCCAGCCTGAGAAATGAAGTAGACATCCTCAAAGGCACATTCCGAAATAAGATTGTAAGATACGAACACAAATTGATCAAAAAAGGAAAAGACGTACAATCAATTATTGACTAGATTTCTCTTTGATGTTTTTTATCATCTCTAATATTTCATCAACATCATCTGCTTCTGGAGCAAGCTCGATGTACTTGTTAAGAGATGCTAACGCAAGATCATTTTGGAGCAGTCTTGTCTGAATAATTCCCATGTCTCTGATATCTTCAGGTGAGTTGGCATCAAGACCTAGTATCATGTTTACACAGTGCATTGCCTTTTCATAACTAAAAGACTCGGTGTAAGAACCCTTTAGGTTTCGTAAAATTCTTATCAAAATCTTTTCTGGCTCGATATCGTTTAGATACTCTGGTTCAAACTCTACTCCTTCACCATATGTAGCATCAAGTATGTCCTGGAGGTCTTCAACATTCAATAGACTACCTCCATTGAATGGATCCAAAACAAGCTCTTCTGAATATTTTACAAGAAAATGTCCTGGAAATCCAACAGGACGAAGCTCAAGTCCTATTGCCTTTGCAAGCTCGATGTAAATAATTGATAGTGTGATTGGTATTCCGGTACGCTTGTCTATTACTACATTTAGAAAATTGTTTCTTGGATTGTAATAGTCATCACTATTTCCTTCAAACTCCAAGACATCAAACATGTACTCGTTTAACATGGAAACAAGGTAAATGGGATTTTTGACATCGGATATGTGCTCACACAGCCCCTGTTCAAATGATCTCAATTTTTGTATGTATTCTGTAATGTCCAAGTCCGGAAACTCTAGGGTCTGAGATAGTTTTAGGCACTTTTCAATTAGCGTGTACTGTGGACTCTTTGCATAAGAGATCCACTCTGCTGCAAATGGATCAAATTCATTCATTTTCTATTTAGATAACTCTCTGGATTTTTGAGTTCCCTAGTTGTTGGAGGATTTGCAATCAATGTCTTGTATGTATCATTGCCTAGTTTTGCAAAGATATGTTCTGTAAAGTCTGTTCCCATGCTTTTTCTAATCTGATATGTTGAGATGTCACTATTTGCAAATGTGACTAGATAATTTTTTAAATCTTGATCCTCTTTTAGAATGTTTTTTACCGCAAACTCTGCCATTCCTTCCATTGTTGTAAATGCGGCATGATGTGCCTGGATTGGTTTTAACCATCTTTGGTAAATGTCAAGAAGTTGTGGAATCATTTCCAAGATTTTGGGATCAACTGTCACCTTGGTAAATGTCATTACATCTGGGCCCAAGACTTGAACTATGAAATTGTCTGGATTTAATATGAAAAATAGGTTTGCCCTCTTTGCTACTGGATATTCATCTGGAACTTCGGGTAATTGTAAATAATTGTAAAGATTTTTTGTAGTAGTATCATCAAGGCCTAAGATTATTTTTGCAAGCTCTTCGTTGATTGCATTTACTTCAGATACAGCATTTTTGTTTATGTTGTACAAATTATTTTGTATTGAATGAATTTGTTCCTCGAGGATGGTCATCTTCAAGGCTCCGATGTATCCTGAATTTACTTGATCAAATCTTGACTCGTAGGGCTCGCCTTGTTTGTGTAATATTATCTTGGGGTAACTTGATAGAATGAACTTGTTTAGGTATATTGCAGATTCATAAAAATCACCATATGTGGTAGATATCTGTGAAATGTACCCTTTTGCATATGTGGAATAGACTAGATATCTAAAGGTCTGATTTTCTGCAAGTGCTGCTATTTTTTGAACATCTTCATGTGCAATTGCTGTGAAGAGTTCGTCTACAAACTCTGCAGATTCTCTTGTGGGGTACACCTTACGTCCTTTGAGACGTTTGAACTCGACAAGTTCAGGAAACTCTACTCTTGTCTGCGATACTGGAATTCCTGTAAACTCTGATATTTTTTTTGACATGTCTGCAAATAGCCTATTGCAGATTGATTCAATATCTTCAAACTTTATTTTTCCGGCAAACGCCTGACTTGATTTTGACTCTGAGTTTGTTATCTCTTTTTCTTCGTTTATTTCAACTGAAAGTTGATCTAAAAGGGCATATGCAAACTCTTCAAACTCTGTCATTACGAAATTGAGTCAAACCTACCAATTTAACATTAACTTTAGATCTGTTTTTCTATATTGGGTTGTGTTTTTGTCAGGATTTGGTTTTAAAATAAAAATGTCTACTTTATCCAGTTGAATTTGTGTTTGATGGCATTGAACTGGTGGAATTGTTTGATGGCATTGCTCCTGTAGAATTACCTGTTTGCATTGATCCAGTAGAATTGCTTGTTGGCATTGAACCCATTGAATTCATACTTGACGACATTGAGCCAGTAGAGTTCATGTTTGTCTGCATTGGCATAGTTGAATTGATCCAAGTATACTGATTTACATCTCTTGGTCCTGTTAGATAGTTTACAACTATTTGATGCATTACAACAAATCCAAATTGTGCACCTGTAGCTTTGCCAGGACCTTGACGTTGTGATGCTGATACAGCTGATGACCATTTGGTATTTTCTCCTGGTTGGCAGATGTGATTACCACAGACTTTGTTTGGATTCCAGTTTGACATGATACCTTCATGTTCTCCTGTTCCTGTAGTTAGTGCACTTGCCTCTTGTGTTATTGTCATGGATAATGCAATAGAAAACAATGCTGCAAAAACTAGCATCTTTTTAGACATTTTTAGTATTTGAATTGTCTTAGAATAAAAGGTATTCGCCTCTGTCTGTGAAAAAGTGGTGCTCATGAGGTTAAACTAGCCTGTCAATACTTGATGAAATCATATATTGACTTGTTTTATACGCCTGAAATTTGTCCTAGGTGACTCTGTTTCACAGTCTTGAAACTAGCAGTATTGATTTTATTTTCAAATCATTCTGAGAATCTGAGTGCGAACATATTCTTGTCATATTTTATATCAATTTTTTTGTGGAACAATTCTTCAAATATCAACTCCAAGATTGTTTTGTTGTATAGTGACCAGTTTTTACCAATCTCATGTTTCATAACAAATGTGTGCATACCTTTGTCAGACATGTGACTTACTTGAACAGAAGAGTTGATCATTTGCATTTCAAACCATGACATGAAGGAAATTATGTTTGTCTCTCCTTTCATGAACATTGCAATATCAAGCATTTCATCTTTTCCAACTGATGCAATTTCTATTACCTTTTTTTCACTTAGACTATTGAAAATTTTTGTAAACACTGATTTGTTAAGATTGACCAAGCCTATTCTTGATTGGTAAATATCCCATTCTAGAAATCTTTTCAAAGCTTGGGTTGCAAGTGTGTTGGTATTTACTTGATGATTTGTGGCTTCTTTGTGTAATCTATCTATTAGTTCTGAATCAAATCTGAACGTAATAGTAGATGTTTTTTTCTTGTTACTGTATGGCTCTTCCATGAATATGTGATTAATTTCTAAATATTTAAGAAATGATGCAAATGAAAAATTCTAGTACAATCGTCTTACAATGTATACAGACATGATTTATTCGAGAATCACTAATACTATAACATGGTAGACATAAAAGTCAGGATACAGATTGGTGCACCATTAGAAAAGGTGTACGATGTGGTATCAAAAGTTGACGATGATCCCAAGTTCTGGAACCTGACAAAAAAAATTAGAAACATCTCAAAGAAAGAAGGTGAGATTGTTCGAGAAGTCGTAATAGGCAAGACAGACAAGTGCCTACAAAAGATTACACTTGTGCCCAAAGGAGAGTTACATGTACTTTGGACCAAGGGTCTGATAACTGGAACAAAGGATCTTCTTTTGAGTGCGATGGGAAACTCTACTCTATTGGAGATCAGTATGAGCTACAAAATATCTGGCCCAGCTGGCTTGTTCTCGGGAAGAATCGAGGAAGAGCTACAAGTTGAAGCCGAGATGGCAGCTGATCTGATAAAGGAAAAAGCAGAGGGAAGACCTCATAGCGTCCCCATGGAAGAGCGAAAATCATGGGCTGACCTTATACGTGGATAGGGTCAACTCATTACAAATTTTTTGTTTAAAATCAAAACTACATTTGTGTATGCATTGATTTTTTCTGGCGTATTTTGAATATGTGGGAAATTAAATGGCGAGCACATACTTTTTACGGTTTTGTAATTGGCTAAATTCAGATTTGATGATCACTGGCTGGCAGGCTTTTCCTCTTCATGAACATCACAGTTCCACCAATCGCTCCAGCTACAACAACTATTCCAACGTAAATCATGGTATTATCAATAGGGGGTGTCTGTGCAGGAACAAACACTTGGAACACTCCTACTGTAATTAGACCACTTGATCCATAACTTGATGTGGGATAATCTGCGCGAAAAAATACTGGAAAGGTACCGTCATTTGGAAATGCATAATTTACTGAAAAATTCCCGTTTGCTACTGCTATTTTGCTAAAGTTGTAATATCCACTTCCACCTGTAAAACCAGCTACGTTACCTATAGTAATTGATCCAATGTAATTCTGTACTTGTTTTCCAGTTGTAGAGTTTATCATAGAAAACATCAATGTGGTATAATCATTGATTTTAGGACTTGATGGAGAAAACGAAAACTGCATGGTTACACCACTCTGTGTCACTTGTTGCACTGGACTAGTTTCTTGTGCATGCACTACGAGAAATAATGATGGTGCAATCAAAATTCCCGATAAGATTAGAATTACTAGTAAAATTGATCTTCTTAACAACTCGTCTAACGTGCGCCTTCAATCTTTTATTATTTGCGAATCTATTTTTGTGGTACCAATGTCATTTGATATTCATAACCTGATAATTTCTTGAGAGATTGAAGATTTTGGGGCTCAAAACCGCTTGTCAGGACTTACAACGGTGTATACCGGGGGTGGGTTTCGAACCCACGACCTCCAGATTATGAGTATTACCCTTTTGTGTGGACTGGCACTCTAGGCCAGGCTGAGCTACCCCGGCATAAATAACGCCTAAATTCTTGATGCAATTAAATGTAGCTTGCTCAAACTTTTGCAATCTCTTTCCAGTTGGTATCCACTTTTGACACCCATTGGAATTTCTTTTGCAACGCAGACGTGTAGAGTTTTTCCCATTCTAATCCGACTGAATCAGACCATGCTTTGACTACTCTTGGGTCAATGTAATTTCGAAGCGAGGTTCCCAAGTTGTAGTCTCGAGTTTTTTCTGTCATCTCTAGTGTAAATTTTAATTTTTCTTCACGTTGTTTTAGTTTTTCAATTTGTTTTTCAGTTTTTGGTTTTACCTCCTTTAGTTTTTTAATGGCTTCACGTTTTTTCTCTAATGTTTCATCAAAGTTCTTGGGTATGGTTCTCTTGTGGTTGCATGTTATGGCAGCTTCCAAGTTGGCTAACTTTGCATGGTATATCTTGATGTTTTCTGATTTTGATTTTAGGTTATCAACTTTTTTGAGATAATTTGTAACTACCTGTGTTGCAAGGTATGTTCTGAATACCTTTGCAGTAAGTCCTTTTACTATGCCACTGAGAAATTCATTAACATGTCTTGATGTAATTCCATCAAATATGAGATCATCTTTTTTCTTTTTCTCTGTTAATTTTTTGAGATTTTCATAAAATGTCTTGTCTTGTTCTGCAACTGGAAGTGGTTTTTGCCATCTCACACTGTCTTTTCCTAAAAAGTCAAACTCTATGACACCAGGTTTTAGGTTTATGTGCTCTACTCTTAGTGTAGTTGCACCTACGGTATCTGCTTCATCTGGATCCTTTTCGTCTCCTACTCTCATTGCAGTTTTGTAAATCAAATAACATACGGTAGCAACACTTCGTACCTTCTCATCTCTGTCTGACATTTTCTTAATCACTGCACCTAACACTTTGTCTATTTCTGCAGCAAGTTTTGTTGCCTTGTCATACTTCATCTTGTCGCGTTCTTGTTTGAGATCTGATGTATCAGAAAGCCATACGTATTTTCTCTTCTCAGTAAGTATATCCATCCAGCTTGCAAGCCACATGAAATCCTGTTCATGGATTATCTTGTCCCACTTGCCTGGAGGTACTTTGGCATCTTTTCCAAGATTTAGTGTAACATCTTTTTCTGTAATTCTTGGTTTCCATTTGCCTCTTAGTGGATGATCACCTCTTCCAATGAAAAGGCCTGGCGGTTCTGCCATCCAGTTGGCTACGTCAACTTCTTTTCCATCAATTATTGCCTTGCCATACATTGCCTTCATTTTTTCCTTGATCTCTTTTCTTGTAGCTGCAATCTTTTTCTTTTCTTCCTTGGTCATGGTCACTTTGGAATCTTTTTCCTTGTCTACAATCTTGAACGCATCAGTAAAGTCAATATCTACAAGTGAAATGTTTTTGAAATTTGCCGGAAGTACTTTAACAAAGTAGGACAGAAAATTCTTTTGAAAGACTTGGTCTTTGACATAAGGCGTATCTTTCTTTTTTGCCCACTGGTAGGCCATTTCTTCTGCATCGATGTTTAGGGAAACTTTTTCTCCCTTGATCTTGATTGTAATGCCTTTTGATTCATAGGGCGGAAGAAACGCAATGCCATTGTGTTGAAGGGTTTTCCATTTCATTTTTTAATATCACACTAAATTTTTGATTAAATCTGTTGACTTTGACAAAAATTGCTTTACGTCGTATATCAATCTAACCAAAAGAATCATGTGAAATTCATAGAGTTTTATGCTACATTATTCTGGTATTGGAGAAATGGTGTCAAAAAAGGCCTATTTTAGCTGAAAAGCTCTTTTTTTATGTAATTTTCAAACTCAATGTCCGTCTTGTCCTTCTTTGCCTCTAGGAACATTATTGCGTCATTACCAACAGGATAGCGAGGTAGTGGGTTCTCAGATGCGATTGCCTTGACTATGGTCCTGGCAACCTCTTGTGGGGGAGTTCCCATTTCTGACATCATCAATAAACCGTTCATTACTTTTTCAGTCATGTCTGTATAGGGTGATTCTTTCTTTGTCACTTTTTTTAGGGTGGAAAACAAGTTTGTCTTGATGACACCAGGTTCTATGATTATCGTTCTTATTCCAAATGGAAATAGTTCGTATCGCATTGATTCGCTTAGGCCTTCTAATGCAAATTTGGAACTAATGTATCCGGGAGTTACTGGAAAGCCTATCCTTCCTGCAACTGAGCTTATGTTTACTATGGTTCCTGACTTTTGACTGCGCATTGTGGGCAATACTGCTTGAATTGTCCTTATAACACCGAAAAAGTTTGTTTCAAACTGTTCCTTTAGGTCTGTAATTGTTAGATCTTCTAAACATCCTACCAGGAAATAACCTGCATTATTTACTAGAACATCAATCCTCTTTTTTTCGTTTATTATGGTTTCAATTGCTTTTTTAATGGTATTTTCATTATTGACATCAAGTTCTATTACACTGATCTTAAGATTCTCCTTTTTTGCAATATCTAGAATTTTATCGCCTTTTTTGACATCACGCATTGTTGCATAGGTGTGATATCCTTCACGTGCAAGCTCAAGTGCTGTCTCAAAACCTATTCCACTTGCGCTACCAGTTACTAACGCAACTTTGTCCATGTCAGAACTATTGTTAATGAGATTAATAATTTGTTCTAATTTTATATGTGATTTTACTAAAAGTGGGACAATACTGCAGTGCTATGGAATGATATCTTATTCAACATCTGTAGAGGATATGGTTTGAAAAAGTTGCTTAATTCTGGTTTACAGTTATTGTCTAAGTGATTATTGTCCAAGTCACACTTATTGTATCTCCGGCTGCAAGTGTTACTGGCGTGATTGTGGTCTCTGCAATTATCAAGTTGCCAGTTACTGCAGTAGAAGTTCCACTAAATAATGCAAGACCGTTGACTGTCAAAGAACCGCCGCTTTGATTGGTAAAAACTGGTGTTGTTTCAGAAAATTGACATGTACTTGATAATCCTGGATTATCTGTTACAACTGAACATACCGTAGGTTTGGTTGTCTCTACTGTGAAAACAGAATTAGTACCGTTTATTATTGAACCTACTGCTCTTAATTGATTTGTAGCAGTACCGAGTGTTATTATTGAACCTCCTGCTTGATATTGGCCACTTGGACCAAATACTGTATTACATCTTGTGTTAACTAGGTCTCCTGCCAATGCACCTCCACCGCTTGGTGCTGTGCAATCTGAGCCTTGCGGTTCGCTTGAATTTGGAGTTCCATTGATAAATTCAACCCAATAAGTTGGTGGATTTGCTCCGGTGTAAGCTTGTGCTGGTGAAGTAATTTCAGAAAGACATCTGCCTTCTTGCACACAGAAAAATACTGCACCAGCTCCTGTAACTATATTGTTAACAGTCTGTTGAGATTTCAGATTCCCATTCTTGTCATGTATGTATACTGTAACCAAATCTTTTGCAATTGGTGCATCTGATGATTTATCTGAAGAGTGAAACGCATTAGAAATATCTTCATGAGTTTGTGGTAAAATAGAATTTATTGAAAAACCTGTAACACCTGCTATTATTGTTGATGTTCCTATTAGTATAGCAAGCAAGTGTGTTGATACGGCCATGTTTTTATTCCTCCGATCTCCTTATTAACAATATCTGAAAAATTCTGTATAGTTATAATTCCGGTTCAATATTTTTTCACATTATAGCAAAATAAATTCATTACAATTTTCCTAACTGTGTTTTTCTCCAATTACAAAAGTGTCATTTACATTTACTTGAAAATGGTGTGCACTGGCAGGTATGATGGACTGATCAGATTTAGCCGATTGAGTAGATTCTGACGCATAAAAAAAACCAATACCTGCTGCAATTAAAATTATCGCAACTATGATCACCAGTGACAATGTTTTAGATTTTTCCATATCAATTTATTTTTGTTCTACGATATTAGCTTTATTGAGCGTGTTTCAAATTATGTTGTCATGTTGATGTTTGTGTTGTTATGTCTTGTGATAATATGTGAATTGTTTTGTAGAAAACATGTGACATGCTGTACTAATCTAATTTTGTTCAACAAGTAATTTCAACAATGACTTGTAAACTGCAAAATAGACGATATTTCCATCTTGCAAGTATTTCTAATTTTGTTCCAAATTGGAATCAAAATACTTGTGTTATTTCCGCCTTGTTTAAGGAATTTCTTCATCCAAAAAATAGTGAATGCCAAACAGAGTGAATAATTGTGGTACAAAACCAATGATGTCCCAACTGTCGTCATATGTGATCGCTATTTTCACAATAACATTACTATTGTCTTCTTTTGCTTCTCTTGCATATGCTGATCAAACTGCATTAAATCAAAACCCATCAATACTTGATAATAAAAAAATTAATCCTGATGGAATTAATGATGATCGCAATAAACCTGATACAATTTCAATTTCTGAAAATGTTGCTGTTACAGTTCATCACAAGTATGTTAACCCACAGGATAACACTGTAACTGAAAAAGTTGCAGTCTACACTAGTTTAAATCAAAACTCTCTAGATATTATCAAACAAAATTCTGATGTCAAAACAATAATGGATCGAATATCGAATCTTGACAGAATTAGATTTAACGGACGATCAATTATTTCAGAAAATACTTTATCGAATCAAGAAATACATGTGGAAAAATTATCCAGTTTGATGAAACCTGAATCCGAAGTCTATTCTCCAATTAATGCTACGATCAAAAATAATCTTGCTACTTCCAACCAAATTTTATCTACTGATCTGTTTGCAAAAGGCTTTTCACAAGATCTGCAGCATGATGTGAACTCATTATTTTTAATCTCTGATGTTGTGGGTGAAAGTCTATTATTTTTCATTCATGATTTATCCAATGCACAAAATCCTACAATGTTTTTGTTGCTGGTACCTTTTTCAGGTTATATTTTAATTCGAGCAGAAGATGGAAAATTTCAATTTAATAAAAAACGATCTTTATCTTTTTGTTTTATTATGATAATCGTCATTTCATCATTTACAACACCACTGCTTACATCAGAGAATTATTGGGGTATGGCGTTTGCAGAAAGTAACTCTACAGAAAATAATGTAAATTCAACTCAAAGTAATAATTCTAATCTATCACTTACATTGAATTCCAATGCTAATCCAATCTTCTCAAGCTCCAATGCTACTACTCTCAATCCAATCTTCTCAAGCTCCAATGCTACTACTCTCAATCCAATCTTCTCAAGCTCCAATGCTACTACTCTCAATCCAATCTTCTCAAGCTCCAATGCTACTACTCTCAATCCAATCTTCTCAAATTCTACAACCTATCCTGTAAATATTCATAATGTTACACAATCTTGGCAATTTGATACATCTCTGCAAAATCTAACAATGGTAGGAAAAGCAAAAATTGAAAATGATTCTAACATTACATCACTCAATCTAGTTGGAGCAGGATATGTTGTAACAAAGAATAATTCTACAAGAAATCTCTCAGCGCTCACTATTTCTGCATGGGTGAAGCCTGATTACAGCCAAGGATCACCGATATTCACCATAGTAAGTAAGGAAAACCAATTTGTCCTTTCTATAAATAATGTAATACCTCCTGTACATACCGCCACATTTTCAATCTTTGATGGAATAAAATGGCAGACAGTCAATTCTACTGTTCTGATTGGAGAAAATTGGACACATTTGGCTGCCACATTTAATGGAACTACAATTGGTATCTACGTGAATGGAACACTTCGATCTACTCTTGCAATTACCGGTGTACCAACTATCGCGGTTAATGGAACATTAACCACAAAGACTGTGGATCAATTATCATCTAATTCTGATATTGTAGTAGGTGCATCTCTGAACTCTTTGAGACAAGTTGCTATCAATCAATTTTCAGGTTCAATTGAGAATGTGAATCTATATGATTCACAATTAAGCCCATTCGATATTGCAAAAATGTATCATGACAATCCACTTTCAAATGCATTTGACATTTCTTCACTTTCTTCCACCTCTAATCTTGCTGGCAATCTTACAATGTCTAGTAATACAACAACCTCACTGACGATTCCATTGAACAATACCTTCTCGCTTAACAATGTGACAACTGTTGCTAACTTTACATTAATTCATGCACCAATTCAAATCAATAAACCCGTAATATGGACACAAAATGTAACATTATCAAACCAAACTAATGGAGTGGCAGTAGAACTTCCTCAAGATGCACATGTAATAAACATCAATGTTACAAACAACACCAATTCATCAACCATATATGCAGCCTCAAATTCTACAACTTATTCATCTATTCTGCAATCATCAACTGGACTTACAAATGATGTGGATATTAAAACTAGACACATCTCTAAGCTAGAATTTGTAAACGATACTAATAGTACAATAAATAAAATGACTTATTTTGCAAAAATGCGATACGATGCTATGACTATTGCATCACTGAATAATATTCCAGGTTCCGTACAAAGTAACAAGCCTACAAAACTACTTGTGGTAAATGATACTGCAAAACGATATAACATTAGATTTGAAACTCCTGCTCCATACGTAGTAGAAACAAACGAGTCTACCTCTCAACTATACCACAAGACTGTAATTGTTGAGCATAATTCAACATTACACTATACCAACGTACAATCATACTCTAATGTACCAGAAAATTTGGTTTCAAAAGGAATTCACTTTAAACTATTCTGGATGATAAATGGTTCCAAGATTGATGTTACAAATGATTCTAGATTTGCAGTACAATTTGTAGATACAAACAACAATGGGATAGTAGATCAAATGAAATGGATTGTACCAAGATTATCCGCCCAAGAATTCTCAATAGAAGGTATCATCATTCCTATATCTAATGCGCAGTTTCTAGATTCTAATAGAAATTTTGTTGAAGATGTATATCCACAAGTTCAAGCAAGGGATGGTAATTGGACTGGTGATATACCTGTTGGCAATTATATCAGAGTTACATTTGGAAAAAATCTTACAAACATTAACGATATTACAATATTTGCAAAAAGTAACTATTCAGATGCTAGCATAGAAGTATATCAAAAAGATTCAAACCAACTTTTAGCTCATTTTGGGACTATATCACAAGATGGTAAATACAAAATATTGTTGACTGATTTGAATGGCTCTGCAAATACATTTGATCTAAAAATTGTTGGAAATCCTATAAATTTTGATTATATAGTTGACCCTTCTTTTAGTGCAACACCGTCTGATACACTAGCAATAAGCGAATCAGCCAAAATGCCTCAAAAAACAGTTATTGATACTCTACCACTAAGTGATAAAGCGTTACCAAGTAGATCTGCAAAAGATACTTTTGCAATAAGCGAATCAGCCAAAATGCCTCAAAAAACAGTTACTGATACACTAACAATAAGCGAATCAGCCAAAATGTCTCAAAAAACAGTTATTGATACTCTACCACTAAGTGATAAAGCGTTACCAAGTAGATCTGCAAAAGATACTTTTGCAATAAGTGAATCAGCATCAGTAACTACCAATCTTCTTCACTTTGTTTCAGTTACTGATGCTCTACCATTGAGCGATAATGCATCACAGAATGTTGTTGCAATAAAAGATACTCTACCACTAAGTGACAAGGTATCACCAAATGTTGCAGTAACAGATACTTTTGCAATAAATGAATCAGGTTCTGTATCTAACAGTGTATTCTATCCAGTCTCAGTTACTGACACCCTACCACTAAGTGACAAATTATCACCAAATGTTGCAGTAACAGATACTTTTGCAATAAATGAATCAGGTTCTGTATCTAACAGTGTATTCTATCCAGTCTCAGTTACTGACACCCTACCACTAAGTGACAAATTATCACCAAATGT